>ENA-USUG01003340-USUG01003340.1-human-gut-metagenome-genome-assembly--contig:-NODE-3340-length-22127-cov-5.018186_pt1 | contig 22127 bp, 24 predicted proteins | sample MGYA00250059_ERZ773394 | MGnify/ENA primary metagenome ERZ773394 (study PRJEB29103, sample SAMN06111957) | human gut metagenome | biome: human gut; feature: ankylosing spondylitis patient; material... | reverse complement strand
TTTTTTTTTTTTAATGATACGGCGACCACCGAGATCTACACTCTTTCCCTACACGACGCTCTTCCGATCTATTACAGAAATTCTTAATCCGGCAACGTATCTGAAAAGCCTTTTTGTAAAGATTGCAGGAGTGATCGCACCGCATATGATGGTGGTGCTGCTGTACTTAAGTGTTTTCATGATATTGGTATCACTGATTGCAGGAATGTTTACCTCTATCAATACAGTGACTACAACCGTTACTGGATTCATATCAAAATATTCAGGACGTGGATCCATCATTGCAGAAGAATCACTTGATGAAGAAGAGATAGATGAAATCGTTGAAGATTCCGGTGCAACGGGCAGGCAGAAAGATGTGATAAGGTACGCACTGTCAAAGGTCGGATATCCCTATTCGCAGGCAGACAGAACAAGTGGCAGTGCATATGATTGTTCTTCACTGGCCTATTATTGTTGGAGGGCTGCAGGGGTTGATATCAGCTATGGGGGAGAGTATCCTCCGACAGCAGCGGCAGAGGCAAGCAAGCTTTACAGTAAAGGCGAGGTTGTAAATTCTACCAGACTGGATATCAAGGACATGGAACCTGGGGATCTGATTTTTTATGGTGGTCATGATAACGGACGATTCCTGGGAATATACCATGTGGCGGTGTACGTAGGGAACGGAGAGGTCGTGGAAGCATTCAATGAAAAACATGGGGTTGTATATCAAACCCTGAGAACAAAAAATATCATTTTAGTATTAAGACCATAAGGAGAAGCAGGATATGGCAGATGAAATTGCACAGGTGGTCGATCTCGAATATAAAGGGATCTACTATCTGTTGAAGGGAACAAAGGCGATGATCGCAGCCATGGTAAGTGGCATTAAGTCTTTACATAAATGGAATCATGAGAAATGGCTTAACAAACCGGGAAGTTCTTCATGGCAGAAAATCCAGGAAGCAAGTGAGGGAATGGCACCGATTCTTGAGTTTCCCAATGAAATGTTTGAACCAATCATTGATATTACAAATGATCCGGACATAAAAGGAAAAGGGAGAATATCACCCTTTGAATATTACTGTCAGAAGAATGGATTAAGATATTGTATTATGCCAGATCTTAACCCTAATGACGATTACATTCCGGTTGCAGTGCTTGCGCAGGATTTTGGTATTCATGATGAGCAGATTAAAGCTTACATGAGAAAGCGTGTGGAGAGTGAGGAGGCAACTGATAAGTCTTATGAGGAGAAGATATCTGAAGCGAAAGACAGACTTGAAGATGCGGAAACACCGGAAAAGAAAGAAGAGATCATGAAAGAGCTGGAGGCTCTTGAACAGGGGCGAAACCAGAACAGCGAGCTTTTGGCAGAGTCCAAGGGAAAGATGGAAAAAAATAATGTCCTTGATTTTGCGGACTATCTGAAGCAGGCGAAGGACACAGAGTTTTTAGATAATCCGGATCTTGCCATGCTGCAGGCACAGACATGTGGTGTTGTAAGAGAATTTATGCCGGAGGACTGTATGTATCCCATCCGTGATAAAGGGCTGGTTCCAGAGTCAAATGAACTGTACTACAGCCAGAAAACAGGTGATGACACACTTCTTACAGTAAAAAGAAGTTTTGAAACCGATGAAAATGGGCTGGTCTATTCAGTTTATGAAGTCTCGGATCCGGTGACGGGTGCGAAGCTTGAGCCGATATCTGACAGAGGCGTTACGATGGCTTTATGGAATGAAAAGCTAACTGGAATTTTGCGGGATGCAGGTATGATGAGAGATGAGCCGATGACCGTCATGAGAAGTGAAGATAACCTGCATGATTATATTCTTGGGTTAGATACAAATTTTACCAAAGCCCGGGAAGACGGGCAGGGGATATCTGGTGAAGCTCAAATTGTAATTGACCAGGCAAGGAAGGACACAGAGCAGGCATTTGCTTATGTCAGAAGCTTTTATTCCACAGTCACGGTTCCAGCAGAATCGGTTATGCCAAGTGAAAAAAGGATTTTGTCATTGGAGATTGATGATGGGTTAGTCGAGGGAATTTCCCTTGTGGGAATCAATTCAGAGAGTGCCAAAGTGTCTATACGTTCCGATGAGAAATATTCCTATATTGGTTCTGACGGAAAAGAAAAAATACTTACTGGTGATGAGATTTTAAAGGCACTGGAAGGAAAAGCAAAAGGTGAAAGCAAAGATTTGGCAGCGACAAAGAACAAAGCAAGATAGGGAGTTTCTTTATGATTGATCTGTTTATGAGGGAGCGGTCGGTCAAAAAGCATACAAGAAGCGTGAAGGAAACACTGATGATATACACAATAGGTGTGGTTATATGTGTATATCTTGGATTTTTATTTGGAGCAGTGTGGATAGATGGGAATGATTTGAATGAATTTATGAACAACTTTCAATCATTCATTATTGAACAGCATCATTTTATTGTAGGAGTGACAGCAGCAACACCCATGTTTGTGTTATCTTTTGTCGTTGGATTTTCGATGGCGTTTATTATCATTTTCACCCAGATTGAGCATCCGTTTGCCGGGGAGGAATTTGGTAATGCGAAGTGGGGAGATGCAAAGGAGTTTACGAAGCTTTTTGCAAATCATGATGAGAAAAATATGGTGGAAGTGGTAACGGGGGATGTGGTCTTGGATCATCCGCTTAAGGTGAATACGGCAAATTACTGGATAGCAGAGGATGTGTATCTTTCCATCCATAATGAAAAGACGTCCAACTTAAATATGCTGGTAGTCGGGCCGCCGGGTTCCGGTAAATCATTCCGGCTTGCCCGCCCGATGCTGTCCCAGCTTTGCGGAAACTTTCTTGTGACGGATCCGAAGGGGGAACTCTATAAGCAGACCGGGCAGTACTTTGAGGATAATGGATATGAAGTGATGGTTATGAATGTGGAATCAGAGGATGGAATGCCAATGAGCATCCATTTTAATCCGTTTGAGTATATCCGGAATGAGTCAGATATCATGAGCATTGCAGGGATCCTGATGAAAGCAACGACACCTGCAGAAGACAGCGGTGGAAATGACCAGTTTTTTGAGCAGTCTGCGGAAGTACTCTTAACCAGTATTATTTATCTGATTCATTATTATTATCCGAAGGAGAGCCAGAACTGGAGCACGTTTGTGAAGCTGTTGGATGCAACATGTGTATATACGAGTAAAGATGGTTCCATAGATAATAGGGCTGGTGGAATCCTTGACATTGCAAAAAAGGCACAGAAGTACTGGAAGGAAGAAAAACATATGGAAACGGATTTTCCAGGGTATGTTGCTGTTGAGAAATATTATAACGGAGCTGCGGAAACAACAAGTTCCATTGTGGCATCGTTGGATGCACACTGCAGATACATGAAACTGGAATGTGTGGTTGATCTTTTATCAGAGGACGAGATAAAGATTGCAAAGAGTTTTGGATATTCTAAGCCATGTAAAGAAGCCCCTGCAGGAAAACGGATTCTGTTTATTGTGACCAGTGAGGATAAGCGTTATTATGACTGGATCCCATCTATGGTGTATTCTCTTTATTTTGATGAGCTGTACCACCTGACGGCGATTGATCCAAACCTTCATGAAACGCTTCCACAGCATCTGACCTTCCTGATGGATGAATTTGCAAATGTCACATTGCCGGATTCCTTTGTAGAAAAGCTCTCTACGATGCGAAGCCGGAACATGAGTGCAGTTATCATTGTGCAGAACTTGATCCAGTTAAAACGTAAATTTCCAAAGTTTGATATGGACAAAGACCTGATTGGTAACTGTTCCATTATTGATATTTTAGGTGCACCGGATATGGATTCCTGTGAATATCTATCAAAGCATTTTGGCACACAGACGATCCATAAAGCAAGTGAATCAAATGCCAAGGATTATAAGGGATCCAGCAGCCGGTCAGAGGATGTGATGCAAAAAAGTCTGTTATCTGCAGAGGACATTTTTGCAATGAAAAAAGATGGGGAATGTGCGATTGTTGTAAAGGGTACGGATCCCTTATATCAGACCAAGTGTCAGATGGAAAAGACTGATTTTGTAAAGCTTCTCTGCAGGAAGCATAATCCGTATGATCCAAGAAAGAGACAGGAGATTCGGAAGGGAAGACGGACAGACTCTTCTCCGGTATTTTTTTCCGGCTCCAGGGCGAAAGAGGAAGCAAAAAAAATGGTTGCAGGTGGAGAAGAAATTGTGCATATTACGGTCGAAGAGGCACTTGCCTACCATGAAGCAGTCAGGATGAATGTGAAACCGGAGAATATCATTCTTACAGCTAAGGAACGTAAGCTGCTAAATGAAAATGCAAGAAAATATCGGGAAAAGCATGATATGATGCGGAAAATTGCGCTGGAAGAATTTAAGATCAATTCCGATGGAACAGAGTGCGAAGCAGCAGAGTACCGTGAACGCTGCAGGGTGGTGAGAAATCTTATCAATGATGGATTTTCCAATATCCATATCCGATTTTTAAAACCACTGATTCTGGCAGGTTATAGCGTGAAGGATATCAAAGATCTCTTTAATCAGCGGTCTGACACGGAAGAAATCAAGGATTTTATTAAGCAGATGGGGATTGCATAAGTGCGATCCCTTATTTATTGATATTAAATATAGCCCTATATAAGGGCAAGGATATCTTATGGTATACTTTGCTATTCAGGTCTTCTATACGTAATCAGGTCGCCGATTTCAAGATTCAAGTAATAACATAGTTTACATAGTAAACCTGTATCCAGACGGCAAAAGTTGTTGTTACAGTATCTGTTGAAATTTGATCGGGGAATATCCAGATCTTTGCAAATCTGATTTTTGGAGATGCCTCTCTCCTTTAAAATGCGGTCAATATTCAGTTCCAATTTTCCGTAGTTCACAGGATCATCTCCTTTACATTTATGGTCTTATTATATATAATGAGTTCGTAAATAGTAATTCACTGAATAACACCTCACTATTTAGTTATCCCCTGAAAAGAATAAAGAAAATGTAATTAAGAAGGAGTCGTCTCAAATGGGAAAAAAATTGGAATGTACAACGGAAACAGAACAATTCCTGAAGACTTATGATGATTTGTCAGAAGATTCACAGCATTTTATCCGACTCATTCTAAAGATTGCTCATCTGATTTCGGATGATGAGTTCAGATTTATGATGGACTATCTTACGTCCAGGGAACAAGAATTACGTGATCTGAGACATAAAGTGAAGTCGAAGGATTGGGTGCAGAGAAATACATAGCTGTTTGAAAATTGCAGATGCTGTGCGCCTCCCGCGATGGTAAGAATCCAAAGATTTTTGCCTGTATTTGTCCATCCCCAGGGAGACGGGCAGGGGATGGGGTGGGAATGGTACACAGATCGTAAGCTACCTTTGTCACAAGCCTAAAAAACGGAATACAAAACAAATACAAAACAAATACAAAACAAATACAAAACCTCGAATTGGTGCAATAACCAGTTCGGGGTATTTTTTTGCTCAAACATCTCCTGACAATTCGGATTAGGGAAGGCAGTGTCCTACATAACTTACGAAGGGCAAGGGTCCTACCAATACGGAAAGGAGACAAATACATGGCTTATACACACGCAATTGACGCTTTGAAAGGAGTTCTTATTACACTTGGAACCTCGATTGGTGCGGTCATGCTGGTTTACGGTGGAATCAAGTTTGCGATGGCATTCCGGCAGATGGATCAGCAGGGTGAGCATCAGGCGGTTTACTCGGTGGTGGCAGGTGGCGTGCTACTCGGACTTGGAGCACTCGTTTCGATTTTGACTTAAGGGAGAACGGTGATGGAAACAGTTGTAAAAGCACTCTATAATGCTTCTTTCACGATCTGGAACACCTTGATGGAACTTGCCATGACGCTCTTTTCTACAAGCCCGGTGACGGCTGCAGGAGGTTCACCTTATGGGACAGTGCATTCTTTATACAACAGTATCTCTGCAGCAACGATTCCCATTGCTACCTGCTTTTTTGTAATTGCAATCTATAAATCCGTGATAACAAGCCCGCCGGAACAGCAGGCACAGCGATTTTTAATGGATGGTGTGAGATATTGCATCATCCTGTTTGTTGCAGCGCATCTGTGGGAGATCCTTGGTTATATCATAGAGTTTTCAGATGGAATTACTGCGGGTATTGGAACAGCAAGTGGTTATCGGTTGTCCATGGGAGGAGACCTGGAGCGGATTATTCATGAAGCATTGGAGCTTCCGGAGTTTGAGCTTTCCGGAGAGTGGATTGGGAAACTGTTTGAAGCCCTTGGCTGCGCAGCACTTCTGCTGATTGGTGGAGTGGTTCTTGTGCTTGTCATGGTGGCAAGCTGCCTGTCCATCATAAGTTCAGCATTTCAAAGGATTTTAAAACCACTTATTATTATGCCCTTTGCCGGGATTGCTGTAGCGATGGGAGCAGGCGGTCATGAGATCGGACGGAGTATGTTCCAGTTTTTGAAGACATTCTTTGGTTTTTGCATCTCGGGAGCCATGATGGTGGTCATTATCAAAACGGGATGTACGCTTTGCATGAATCTTATAAGTGCTGGACTGGAAGGAAACAGTGATATTGAAAACTGCATTATGATGACGGTTCAGGCATCCATTACACCCATTGTGATTTCGGGATTGGTAAAGGGTACGGATTCTGTAATTTCACGGATGTTGTAGGGAGGTAAGGCTATGGCGCAGATGGAGAGAAATGTAAATTTAGAGGAAATTGATGCAGATGCACTCTTTGGGATAGATGCCCTGAAAGGGCAGAGCATCTTTCAGAAGCTCATCTTTTTTTGCTGTCTTCTGGCAGGGATTGTTGCCAATGTCTGTATGCCGATGTTTCTTCATACACCAAGAGTGGTATGTGTTTTCATATTTCTGGGATGTATTTTGGTCGGCATTGCTTTTGGCTGTAATTATACAGAGGATCTGACTTATGGGAAGTATTTGTATTGCTACTTTTTCAAGCCGGTAAAGACATTAAGGTATGAGTCAACCGAAGATATCGAGCTTATAAAGAAACGGGCGGAGGAACTGAAAAAAGAGGAAGATCTGCTTTTGAAAAGGGAAAGAAATGCGAATCCCAGAGAGCAGAGAAAACTGCTTGTCAGGCTTCTGACGTTTGTGCTTGTGATGGCGATCCTGCTTTTATCTGCCCTTGTTTATGTAAAAGCAGTGAAGCTGAAAAGCTATCATCATGAGGTGATTATGGAGGAACAGGTTGAGTAGAGAGACGGAATTAAGAAATCTTGCTCTGTCCCTTGTAGATGAGTTTTATGAGAATCAGGGACAGGGCATTTTGAATAGCTTAAATAAGCGGACTTATGGAAATCTTTCATCCGACAGGGAGGCGGTGCTGGCAAGCATTGGAGAAAGCCTTTCTGAGTATCAGGATGAAGATGGAAATGAAATGACTGCAGAGGAGAAGGCTGCAGCCTTATCTTTTGTGAAAAAAGAGATCTGGGGCTACGGCCTGATTGATGATCTGATCCATGATAAAACGATTTCTGATATTAAGATCCATGATGCAGGACATATAAGGATCAAACGGGAGGGAAGAAGAGAAACTTCCAATCTGGCTTTTCCATCAGAGGCTGCATATCAAAGTTTTGTAACCAGACTTTTAGAGAGAAACAAGGTGAATCTTGGAACCGCCAATGCGATTCAGACTTTCACAGATGCGGAGCAGGAAGATTTTATCCTGCGGCTTGCTGTTATCAGTGGTCTTCTGATTGTCGGAGGAAACCCATGTGTTGTTATCAGAAAAATTCCCAAAAACAAATATTCACTGCAGGAGCTGGAGCAGATGGGAATGTTTTCGGAGCAGAGCAGCCAACAGGATGATGGGGAGGAAATTATGGATCCCTATATTTCTGTTGAACATTTACAGTTCGATTTGCTGCTTCATCGTATGATCTGTGGGAAAGGAATTCTTTTTACGGGGAAAGGGGCATCTGGTAAAACAACCCTCATGAATGCCTGTCTGGAAAAAATTCCGGAAACGGACTCTGTAATGATTTGTCAGGAGAATGCGGAACTCTTTGATCTGAACCATCCGGATCTGATAGCCGCCCACGTCATGATAAATGGCGGGGACAGCAAGGTCAGCTACAATCTGGGAGATCTTACAAGGGTAGCACTTCTTGTGGATCTGGACCGGGTGATCGTAGGAGAGGTGAAGGAAGGATCAGAAGCTGCAGGGCTTTCCAAGGCTTCCATGACCGGGCATAAATGCTGGACATCCGTTCATGGGGAAAGCTGTGAGATGGCAGTAGAGAAGATGGCAGATTATATCTCCCAGGCAACCGGCTATGGAAACAGGGAAGCATTAAAGCAGCTTCTGGGATTTGAATATGTGGTGCATCTGCGTGATTTCAGAGTGGATGAGGTTGTCCGGATTGCAGATTTTGACCATGAGAAGGGGAAACTTGTCTTGGAAAAAGTATATCCATTTACCAAGGAGGAACCATGAAAAAGTGGGCAGTAGCAGGAATTCTTCTTCCATTGTGTCTGTCCCTTTCCGGTTGCAGCATTTTCGAGACCTTTGAAGGGCAACAGGATGGGAAGCCAAATGCCAGTGCCAATGTGTATGAGCTGTCTTCTGGAAAAGCATATGTCTGGAATGATCCGAAGGAAACGGATATCCGCAATGATCTGGGTCAGGATCGGACAGGAGAGCCGGTGTTTTTTACTTGCCCGGTGGGAGACATCAACTTTAAGGGAGACGAACTCTCTGACATTGACCAATATCCGAGAAGTATCTGGATTTCATCCGAAAAGGACGAGGAAATTCCTACCGTTACCAGCAAGAATGCCCTTCTCTATATTTCGGATACCAAGGTTCCTGAAGAGATTGTCTTTGAGAGGTTTGCGGATTATGGATATTCTATCGGCATATCTAATATGGAACCTGACGGTGGCGGGCACTATTACATCACCTATGCAGAGACGAATGAGGATGACTATAAATATTCTGTAGATATGAAGTCAGAGGCAGCACAGGTGACACAGTTTGATACCATTGACAGGCTGTTCCTTGATAAAGTCGGCGGGATGGAAGTAAATGAAGAGACAGTAAGCGAGGGAGGCACGGTGTTGGGACTTGCAAAAGACGAGTCTTATATCTGTGAGTTTTACACCGGAACCTTTTATCAGGATTTTAAGCTTACTGCCAATATTCACAGTTTTGGAAAGCTGGAGCGGTTCGTATGCTACGACTATGAGTTTTTACATGCCAACTGTATTCGGATAGAGATTCCGGAATGGTTTAAATCCGGATACTACTTTGTACAGGGAGTCGGACTTTTCCGGTATGTGGCAGATGAAGACCTGGAAGCCTATAATGGACTTCCCTATGATCCGGATATCGACTGGAATGATCCGATCAAGCAATATGATGAATATGGAGTTTGTATCTTTGATCCAAGCCTTAACATCGGAACCGGGGAAGCCGAAGATGTGGAAAGCATGTCAGATCCGGGAATGGAAGAAACAGAGATTGTGATAGGTGTGAGTGCAACAGCAGAGCAGGAAAGGAGTGGAGCAGATGGATCCGATGAGAGTGATCCTTTGGATGGTAATCAGTAGCTGCATATTTGCAGCCAGTGTTCTCATCCACAGAGCATTTGTGGAGCAAAGCCTTTTTCAGAAAATCTATGGGAAATACAGGGGAAACCTGGAAAAAAAGGCAAAGGAAGAGAACTGGTTTGTTTCAAAGTATGGCGTGATTGAAAACCGGAGTTTTCTTTATAAAGTGGATCGGCTGGTGACTATGAGTGGGTTGAAAAATAGTTATTCTTTTTTGTCAGGGGAAATTTTTGCCGGGATCCTGCTTGGAAGTTTTGTGGCTGTGGCAGTACTTGGAAGCAGGGTGAGCAGAAATGTTTTCTTAAGCATTTTCCTTGCTACGGCAGTGATGACAGCAGAGGTACTTGCGGTGGTCTTTTTGTCAGGCAGAACCTATAACCGGATCGAAGAGGATACGTGTCTTTTTATCTCGATCCTTTCCAATCATGCAAAAGGAAGCTCTGATATCATAACCATTATGACAAGAACGCTTCCGAGCATGGATGGCCCGGTACGGGAACTGATTAGAAGGTTCCTCATGGATGCGGAAAAGACCGGAAACATTGATTTCGCCTTTGATGTAATGAAAGAGTCCGTTGATAACCGGACCTTCCAGACCATTCTGGTGAATCTTAAAAACTGTATGCACTATCAGGCCAATTATGAAGAGGTGCTGCAGCAGATGATGAATCAGGTGGCAGAGGCAATGAGTGCCAGGGAGGAGCGAAAGAACATTCTCTTTAGTATGAAGATCACACTGATTTCCGTATCTGTAATGAGTGTGATTATCGTGGTTCTTATTGGAAAAGGCATAGGGGTAGATGTAAAAGCGATCCTGACCGGAAATCTGATCGGACAGTTCCTTTTATTTATCACAGGACTTTTATATCTGTTTGTTGTGTCAAAACTTTTTGGCGTTGATAAGTAGAGGGGAAAAAGATGGTTGTAGGCTTATTATTATGTTTTATTTTTGCTCTGATTTTTACGATGATCCAGTCCCTTCTGTTGAGCCAGAGAGGGACAGATGTAAAGACCTATGCGCGTGAGCAGCTTGAGCATTTAAAGAAAGGGAAACACTTCACAGAGTTTATGCTGCGTAAGCAGATGAAGCTTAAAAAGTGTGGCGCGGATATCTTTGTGAGGGACGGTATCCTTGTCAGTCAGTGGTATTTATACAAAGCCCTTTTTGCTGTTGTTACGGGTGGGATCGCCTATCTGCTGGCAGAAAAAATCTTTCAAGTGGACAAAGGATACTTGATAACAGCAGGGATGGTTGCAGTTGCATGGTTTTTTCTGGATATCTATCTTTCGGTGGAAAACAGACAGTCGAATGAGGTCATGATGTCAGATATCTGTGAGATGAGCAGATCCGTGCTTTATGGAAAACGGGGTGGTCAGTACATCATTGATGCCATCAGAGATGCGGTGCTGGTAGTAGAGAATAAGCGTCTTAAGATGGGGATGATTAAGCTTAGAAGTAATTTGGATGCCGGAAGAAGCCTGGAGGATTCCTTAAATGAATTTGAAATGAGCTTTACCACTCCGGAGATTGCGAGTTTCTGTACCGTGATTAAGTCCCTGCAGACGACCGGGCACGTGGAAGAAGCACTGAAAACACTGGAAAACAATATTGAAAGGGGACAGGCAGGCGTAAACAAACGAAAATGCATTGTCCTTGAAAATAAGACAATGGTGTATGTGCTTCTGGTAGCATTTGATCTGCTGCTCATGATTCTCTACTGCATTATTATGAAACTTCTTGATATGCAGATCGCATTCTGAGCAGGAGGAGTAGCATGAGAAATATTTTGTTTAGGAAAAAAGAGGCAACGGTGATTGAAAATATGCTGGTGAGCATGATTAGTCTGGTTATGGTCTGTGCATTTCTTGTTATTGTATTTGGGGCTTTTTCCTCTATCAATGACAAATGGAGCATGAGACAGGCAGCACGGGAGACCCTGTTAATCATGGAGACAGAAGGGTACTTAAAACCGGAGGATGAGCAGGCTCTCATTATGGAGCTTACTGGATATGGGCTTTATGATATCAACCTTACTGGAACCACGAAAACGGAAGTGGATTATGGAAATCGGATTTATCTTAAGATCACGGGAACCTATGATGATAACATTCTGGCTTTTGCAGGCGGGATCTCACAGGTGGCAAGCCACCCGACTACCATTACCATTCAGCGTCAGACTACGGCAAAGCAGTAAGGAGGGCGTATGTGGGAGAAGAAAGAAGCAACCGGCGCAGTCGGGTACGTAATGCTCTTTACCATAGCGATTATCATGGTTATCATTACATTCTTCATGCTTGCCAGTGCAAAGCTTATGACGATCCAGCATGATGTGGATGATGCCCTGGCGGATTCGGTTCTGGCTTCCCTTGTGGCAGATGACATTTATTATTTTGAAACATGGGAAGGGACAGGGACTGCAGTTATAAGGTTCCGGGATCTGGACGAGAGTTATCGGTTGTACCGGGACTGCATGAAGGATGCCATAGAATCGAAAGTGGAATTTTATGGGAATATACGGTATCCGGTGTTTATCTGCTATGAAGTGGAGGGGGAAGAGGTGACGGTTACCACCTTCCATGCGTCTGGCGGAAGGAGCAGGACAAAAGGGGTATTGGGGGATGTGACAACGCCTACAGGGAAAACAGTCAAAGAAACCAGTGCCTATGGAAAAGTTACATTTGATCTAGTAAGCCTGATCGGTGGAGATCCGATAGAAAAAAGCAGGGATCTATACTGTACACTGGAAATCAATTGACGGAGGAATAGATATGTTTGAGAAAAAGGCAAGTATCAAGGAGACAGACAAGCAGGAAAAAATCAAGCTGCAGAAGAAAGGGATGGATGTCATTCGGATCGTGCTCGTTCCACTTTTGATTACGGCAGCACTGGTGGCAGCACTCTATCTTGCAATGGATAAGATAACAGAACGTGATACGCTGCTTAAGAACGTGGTAGTAGCATCCAAAAATCTGAGGGTAAATGCATATATAACACCGGATGAGGTGGATGAGTATTTTAAGGTGATTTCTGTGGATGGTGCTGCAGTCAGCAAAGATGCGTATACTTCCATGGATGACTTAAAGGAAAAAGGCTTTTATACCAACATTCCCATTGGAGGTGGTCAGATCGTTTATTCCGGGAACCTGAAACCAACGGATGCAAGGCTCGATAAGTACCAGTCCGGATATGAGGTGACAAGCATTGCAGTATCCAATTTTGATAAGGGAGTCAATGGAAAAGTAAGGGAAGGATCAATCATTGATGTTTATGCAGTGAATCCGGCAACAGATGAGCTGCTGAAATATGCAGAGGATGTCTATGTGGCTGCAGCATTCGATTCTTCAGGAAATGAACTGACCACGGATGAAGGGGTGGCACAGAGTTTCACCATCTATGTAAAAGAAGCGGAAATTGAGGAATTGAACAAGGCAATCAATTATAGAGAAATCCATATTTACCAGAAATAAGATAAGCAGAAAAGCCCTGGAATGGGGCTTTTTTTAGAGAAAAAAGTTGTGTTTTTTCTGGAAAAAAGTGGACATAACATACAAGATGTTGTATAATATAACTATGGATGAGGCTAAGGGAGCGTACTTGTCATTATCGTCATCATCCGCAAAAAATGACAAGAAGGGTGGCGGCCACACGACCTAAGTGAGAAACGGTGTGGACCACTGTGGGAGAGTGCTAAGCGGTATCTGGAGAGCACAGTCAACGACCAGGTACAAACGTAAAATTGGACACGTGTGTTTTCTATACTTTTTTAGCGCATGTGGAATTAAAGGAGAGAAGTATGGCGCATTATATTGCCATACAATTGTTGTGCACCTTTAATGGTGTGTAAAGGAGAGAAGTCTGCAGCATAGTCATATTATGTTATTATGTTGCGGAAAATCATAACAGCCAAGGGATATCTATGCCCATTCGATGCTGTTATTGTCAGAAAGTAGATCAAAAATTTTCCAAAAAATAATTTTGTTGAGAATTTTGCTAATTGTATGAACGGAGAGTGTGATGATGGTTGCGGGATCCCTTTAATCTGCGAAAGGAGGGATGCGCTATGGTCAGCTATTGGTGTGGATTATTATTGCCATATTGGAACTATAGTAATAGCGTTACTATTGTAACTTGTTGTTGGCATCCCCTCCGTCATCAATTATTTGTGTAATAAAAATACTGAGTTCATTTATTTGGAACCAGATCTTAAACCACATGTAGACAGGAGAATTGTATTATTAGAGAAAACTAAGACATATGATGAAAAAAAATTGCTTAAAGTAATTAAGAAATTGTTGAGAGAAGAAAATGAATTGATGGGTGAGAAAAGAAAAGTTACAGATGTATTAAAGACTGCACAGGTGCCTGCAAATGCCTTGTATCGTATAGGGTCGGAACCTGGATATTATGGTCCTAAAGAAGAAAGCTGTATGCGGATAGGCTTGGCTATTGGTTGTAATATAGATGGTATCAATGCGATATTACTTGCCAGAGGTTTTGCACCATTGGATCTAGGCGGTGGCCCTAAATATGAAAAATATGCGCCTATGGTAGAGGGATTATTATTGGAAGAAGAAATGCCATTAGCCGATAGAGTAACATATTTTAAAGAACATGAGTTGATGTAATAGTAGAATGGAGAGGGGACGTACCATTTTGGTACGTCCTTAAAAAAGGTGGTGCTATAATCAGGACATCACGAGATACGGAGGATGATACGATGAGTGCGAGAGTGTATGAGATTATTGCGGCTGGAGCGGTGCAGGGACATTGGGCGAAGGTGCTTGCCAAAATGGCGCAGCGCAGACGGATTATAAGATATTGTCTATCTAGGAGTATTGATTGTGTGCCTACATCCATCATATGCAATAATTACAGTCGTGATCTGGAAAAAGCATGTATGTTGTATCGGATGGGTTATGCTGATGCAATAATTATTGCGGGTACAACGGCGTGGACAGCGGAAGAAAAAGAAATTTTTTGGGAAAAAACTGCTGATAATAAGGTTAAGATAATAAATCTTGACGAGTTGGATTGGTCAGAGATCATTATGTAGATGTATAGGTTGGCATTAATTTATTAATAACATTTGAGGTACATGAGGATGAAACCAGTTAGCAAAGGCATGGTGGTATGTTGTCCCAGATGTGGGACAACAGCCAGTATCAGCGAAATCAGTATTGATCGCTATGTGTGTAAAAATTGTAAATCCAAGTTTGTGAGTATGGTTGCAAATGGATTTGTTGTTACATTTGAGGACAACGGTACAGATGATTTTTTTGCTAAATTTGATGAATGTAAAATAAAGTTACAACGACTTAGTGAACTTAAAAACTGAATATGAAATGAGGAATGCTGCGACAGATATTTGAGAGATCGGCAGCTTGTCCAAGAGTTTGTGAAGAGCGAGATGTATGTGATAAATGATGAAGGTTGTCCCTGTTAAGGCGACAGTGAGTCATTGGAAAGATAGCACAGAGCCTGCAAAACGGAGTTACTACCTAAGTTTAGGGTAGTCTGTTTTGCAGGCTTATTTTTGCACGTTCCGTTTTGTGGCTTACCGGAGATCCTGGTAGAAAGCGAAACGGAAATGAGAAGACACCTAACTTTTGACGAGAAAATTGAAACAAAAAAGGCATATCTGACAAGGATGGCAAGACTTTTGAATGTGATCAGAAATCATCCAGAACAAATAAATGAGTATCCGCAAATATCAGGAATGACTCTGGAAGAAGAAAAAGAATTTGAAAATTACCTTTGTGAAATCATAAAATCTGATGTTGAAAAGGCGGCAAAATTGGCCGCACGTAGAAGCAAAATAGAGGATTACACAGATGTAATTACAAATAATGCTTTGATTTCAGTTATGCAGATCCTTCATACATACAATGATCCGGGAATGATTACAGCAGAGGAAGGTTATAGTTTTGATGCCTTTATAAGCAACATTATTAAAAATTGTGTCCGGGAAGCTTTTATTGAGAAAACAGGTCTAAAAAAACATCAGATTGATAAAATCAACCGGGTTAGAAAGACCATGAATTATATTGCAACTACAACGCAGAAACCATATGAAGACATAACACCAGAAGATATTTTTAAAGCCCAGGTACAAATCAGTAATGTGAAACCGCTTTCTGTAGAGTCAATAAAAGATATTCTTGAATATAGTGCAACACAAGTGTATATGGATGGACTTGAGAATTTTGAAATGGAATCGCAAGATCAGCCCTTTGTGGGGATTGAAAATGATGAAACAAAAAAATTGTTGCATAGCATGTTTGTGGATATGAGAAAAGCGCAACAGTACATTTTTTTTAAGAGATTTACTTCTGGAAATGAGAGAATCACATATAAACAGCTTGCAAAGGAGACTAAACTTATAGAGCTTTGCATGGAAGACGAGGTCTGTATGCGAAATTTGATAAGGGGATCATTAACAATTTCACGCCCAAAGGGACAAGCTCCTCAAATTGAAGAACATTATATGGATATTATCTATCTTAAGGTCGATTTTATTGATTACTTGTATCGAGATGCCTTGAAAAGGTTGAAAAGATTTGTAGTCGAAAATGAGATTATCCCTTCAGATTTAGAAGGCTGGATTGAAGATTGGATTGCAGAAGAACTTAATAATCTATAGTGAGTTATGATAGAGAGCTTTGGCGTTGCCCAAAGCTTTCTTGACGTCAAAAAGGTGTCAAGGATGTTAGAAGGGGGTGTCAAAATGACGCTTTCAGAAGAGAAAATAAACATGAGATACACTGTGCTTGGTGTGGGAAGCTTTAGTTTATAGGGTTTTGAACGGGCGGTAAAAATTTTCGTGGTTCTTGTGGGATTGGTCATTATTTTTAAAGGAAAGATTACAGGAGTCGTGAATGATATTTTTGAAAAAATTGTTTCACAGACCAGTCGGATCTAAGAAAAAAGGATCGATCACTGTGTGGCTGACACTTAGTTTTCTCGTGTTCCTTGGACTGTATCTGATCTGTCTTCAGTCGGTACAGAAGCAGTCGGCAAGAAGGCGGGCAGAACAGGCTATGGAAAATGGGATGTTCTCGCTGTTTTCTGAATATGAGCCGCATCTGCTGGATAAGTGGGATTTGTTTTATATAGACACTTCCTTTCAGGGCGGAACGGAGAAAAGAGAAGAACTTTGCAGTCATCTGTGGAAATTTATACAGGAAAACATTACGAATGTCCGTGGAAAACCGTTGGATGGCTTGAACCTTCAGGGAGTAAACCTTGAAGACCTGGTACGGGCGACGGATGGAGACGGTGCTGTATTTTATCATCAGGCCATAGAGGTCATGAAGGAAAAATGGGGACAGGATCTGGTGGAGGACTGGCTGCTTGGGCCTGAGCAGCGTGAGGAGCTGTTGACGCAGGCGGAAGAGATGCAGCGGGACTATGAAGAAAGCCGCCGGATCGTGATGGATTATGATGACGAAGACGATGAACTGTCAGGGGAGGTGTCTTCCTGGAGCAGTTTTCTGGATGGATTTTTCTTCAAGATGGCGGTGCCTTCCGGCAGTATTCTCTCTGAGAAAACCATCAATACTGTAAATATACCGACGGTAAGACAGTTGTCAGAAGGAGCAGGGGCTGCACAGGGAAACGAGGATGCTCTGATCCAGAAGCAGTGGTTTATCGGATATGCCTGTGAGTATCTGACACAAGCATCAGACCATCTCGTAGAGGGAAGAGAGGATGGTTATCTGGACTATCAGATGGAGTACTTGTTTGCAGGACAACCATCGGATCAAAGAAATCTGGAATTGACGATCCTGTCATTGCTGGCATTGAGGGAAGGAGCAAATTACACCTTCTTGATGACACACTCCAACTATAAAGAACAGGCAGAATTTCTTGCTTTGGTAATTGCGGGTCTTACGGGGGATGACAGCCTGATCCAGGCAGTCAAGCATCTGATCCTGATCGGATGGGCTTATGTGGAAAGTATTGCAGAAGTGCGTCAGCTTCTGGGCGGTTATGAACTGGCAGTGATAAAAGGGGAGGATCAGTGGCAGGTTCCCTTGAGTGCGGTTCTACGTTTTCTGGGAAATCCCGGAAGTTATGATGCACAGACAGCAGAACAGAGCGGACTTGATTATGAAGACTATTTGCGTATGCTGTTGACCGTTGTTCCTGCAAAGACATTGGCAATGCGCTCGCTGGATGTGATTGAAGGAGAACTGCGGATGATGGAAGGTTGTGAACAGATTCATCTGGATCATTGTGTGGAACGTATGACGGCGCAGGTGTGGATGGATGGCATTTATCTGGAGCGGACATATGGATATGAGTAAACAAAAGGAAAGGCATGGGGGAAGGCTCTTCTGCAGGTGTGAAAAATATAAAAAAGGTGTTCAGACATCCCGACAGTTATGGCGTCTCCAAAAGGTGGTGAGCAGGAGAGTCTGCCCCTGTGCCTTTCAAAGAGGAAGTCTGACACTGGAAACTTCCATAGTGTTGCCATTTCTGCTCTGTGCGGTAACGGCGATGCTCTATGTTTTTGTGATGACCGGATTTCAGGCAGAGAAATACCGGACATTGACACAGCAGGCACAGACACTGGCGGTGACTGTGGGACAGGGAGCGGATGAGGGGGATCCGTATACCCGGCTATATGCCTATGATCAGGTGACTCTTCCCTTTGCCGCATTTTCCTTTGGCAGCCGTTCTGTGGTGCAGCGTGTAGTGGTCAGAGACTGGGTAGGCTATACTGGAGAAAGCTTTTCGGGAGACGGCGAGATATTTGTCTATGTAACACCAAAAGGTGAGGTATATCACAGAAGCAGAGACTGTCGGTATCTGAATGTGAGTATCCAGAGTATCGCTGCCGGACAGCTTGATGCTGCGAGAAACTGGGATGGGAGTCGGTATACAGCCTGTGTATACTGTGTAAAGAAAGAGAAACCAGGAGCTATGGTCTATATTACCAATTATGGAACCAACTATCATAATCGAAAGACTTGCCGGGGACTAAAGCGGACGGTGATGGCGATTCCTTATTCTCAGACCGGAGGAATGCGCTGCTGCCAGGGGTGCGGTGGATTATGATTGTCCTCTGGGTCTTTCTACATCTCTTGATCCTGTCATGGGAGGATATGAAAGATCAGATGCTTTCTTTCTGGCTGTTGTTGGAGCTTCTGCTGACCGGTCTGCTGACGGCTCTTTGGAATGGTCGGGAGATAGTGTGGTTTCCAGGACTTTTTCTGCTGGTCGTGGGGAAATTGAGTGGAGAAAGAATTGGTCTGGGAGATGGGTGGTTATTGCTGGCACTGGGAATGTGGCTGCCGTATGGAATGTTGATGGAAATTCTGTTTCTTGGTCTGCTGGCAGGAGCAGGTTATGGAATTTTATCCGGGAAAAAAGAAATTCCGCTGGTGCCGTTTTTTACTGTTGGCTTTGTACTGACAGTTGGGGGGACGATCATATGAAAAGACAGTGGAACAGAAAAAAAGGACGGTTTGTGCTGGAAGCGTCCATGCTGGTTCCGATAATCTGCATTCTTCTGGTCTATCTGGTTTATTTTACGCTCTACACACATGACTGTGCGGTAGTGACTCATGGCATACTGGAATCCGGAGTCAAAGGAATCTACAGGGATGGAAGATCAGACGAGGCGATCAGAGAACAGATGCAGGAAGATTTGAGCAGAAAGCTAAGTGAGAGACTGCTCTGGATGGAGGATGCAGAAGTAGAGGCGCGTGTAGGTCCGCTTCAGGCAGAAGTAAAGGTTTCGGGTAAAGGTCGATTTCTTCCAGCTCAGATAGAGATTAAGACAGTAGAAAAGTTATACCGGATAAGACCGTGCAAAGTTATTCGCAGGAGCAGGTGGATGATAAGATCAGGGGAGGAATAAAAACAGATGATGGATGTGAGATACAAAAGAGATCTGAACAGTAACTATATGATCATGACAGATGCAGAGGGCAGGGAGGAGACGTATGAAGACCGGATGATAACCGAGAATCGGATCTATGGATTTCTTCCATGTGTGGAGCAGAAGAAGGAAAAGCAGACAGAGTATTTTTATGAGATTACCGGACGGCAGAGCATGGAACTTCTTTATGAACGGAGAAAGGTTTCCTATGAACAGCTTGTGGAACTCTTAAAGGATCTTCTGCAGATCCTCAATGCATCGGAAGAATATTTGTTGAATGCAGATCATTTTGTATTACTTCCGGAATATCTGTACTTGGATACCCGGACAGAACGGCTGCATGTCTGTTACTATCCAGGTTATGAGAAAAAGATCCGGGAATCGTTCCTTGATCTGGCGGAGTATCTTATGGGAAAACTGGATAAAAGTGACCGGAAAGGAATCGAGTTCGGATATGATCTCTATCAGTGTGCGTTGGAACCAAATTTCAGCTTGATGGAGATTCTGAAGAGTCATACGGAGATGGAAAATCCGGAGAAAAACGAAGAAACTGCTTTGCCTGTGGTGGAAGCAGTGGAGTCTGTAACAGGAACGCAGACGCTGTCATCTGGCAAAAAATCCGTACAGGAAGAAATCCTGGAAAAGACCGGAAGCTGGAAGAATTTCTTTCATAAGAAGAAAAAGCAGCCTGTGGAAACTTACGTGGCGGAAGCGGATCAGATCAAGAGCGGATCCGTGTTGTTTCTTCGAGAGCAGGGAAATACAGGGGAAACAACATTTCTCAGAGAAGAGAAACATTATGGACTTTTGTTGAAAAGTAAAAATCCTGACTACCCGGATCTTAAGATGGAAGGGACCAGCTTCCTGATCGGTAAAAGGAAGGAAAGCGTGGATGGCTGGGTTCCAGCGCCTACAGTAAGCCGGATCCATGCCCGGATCATCAAGGAAGAGGGATGCTATCTGCTGGAAGACCTTAATTCCACCAATGGAACCCGGGCAGGACAGCATCAGCTCAACCCATATGAACTCTTTCCACTGGATAATGGCATGCGGGTCGCATTTGCGGGCGCGGAATATGAGGCATATCTTTAAAGAATAGTTGCATTGATAGAAAAGTGCTAAAGTACAGAACAAAATCTGTGGTTTAGCACTTTTTGCTTTATATTTAATTATTTTCTGAAAAAACAGTTGTTTATATATTTTGCATAAACAATAAAAGATAAATTGGTTAAAACAACGAAAAATAATTGTTAAAAATTTAATTTGTTGACATTTGTGCTGTATTATGGATATAATGAGCTTACAATAAATGTCGACAAATAAATCTAAATGTCGACAATAAGGAGGAAGGTATAGTGGGAAAAAAGATTTTATATGCACAGGATATGTCAGATTCTGGAAAGAAGTTAGTTCAGGAAGCTGGTTTTGAAATTGTTATGGCTCCAAGAGAAGATCCGGAGTTGATGAAAGAGCTGATTAAAGATTGCGAAGCAGTTATTTCGAAGACTTTCTTTCTTACAGAGGATATCTTAAGTGCAGGAAAAAATCTGAAGGTTGTTGCAAAACATGGGGTTGGTATAGACAATGTTGTAGATTTGGCAACGGCAACAAAACTGGGGTTATATGTTGTAAATACACCTTGTGCCAATTCAGATTCGGTGGCAGAAAAAACAATTGCAGGAATTTTAGCGTTCTCTCAGAAGATTGTAAAACAGCATCTTGCAACAAAAGAATTGGATTTTGAATCACAGAATTGTGGCGGAATGCATGAGATCAATAATAAAACGATCGGACTCATTGGACTTGGGAATATAGGCCGTAGGGTTGCAAAGATTGCAGCAGAAGGATTTTCCATGAAAGTTATTGGATATGATCCGTTTGTTAAGAAAGAACTGTTGCCGGATTATATTGAATATACAGATGATATCAACCGAGTATATGAAGAATCGGATTTTGTATCTCTTCATGTTGGTGCAACGCCACAGACGATAGGAATGATCGGAAAAGAGCAGTTGAAGTTGATGAAAAAGACAGCGGTGCTTGTAAATATTGCAAGAGGTGCACTGGTAGTTGAAGACGAATTGGCTACAGCGTTGAAAGAAGGTGAAATTGCAGGAGCTGTACTGGATGTATATTCTACAGAACCGGCAAAACCAGATAACCCATTAATTCCATTGGAAAATGTACTTCTTTCTCCACATTGCGCAGCATTGACAGACGAGGCTATGGACAAGATGAGTTATGATGCGGCAAAAGGAATGGTGGAAGTCTTGACAGGAAAGAAGCCAACATGGTGTTTAAATTATGATGCTGTAAATGAGGTAAGGATGAACAGATAACAGGAGGCTATTTATGAAAATAGTAAAGTGGCTGGATAATAACTTTGAATTGGTGATTATGGCAATCGCATTAAGTGTATTAACTGTTGTTGTATTGATTGATGTAATTGGGAGAACAATTTTTGGAACAGGAATTACTTGGGGACAAGAAATATCCAGAAACTGTGAGATTGTGATTGCTGCTATGGGTATATCTTATGGTGTACAGGCGGGAAAACATATTAAAGTAGACATTATTCAGACCTTAGTTCCTAAGTTGAAAGCTCTATTAGATATTTTTGGGGATGTAATAACCTGTTTGTTCTGTCTCTTTGTTGCTTAT
>ENA-USUG01003335-USUG01003335.1-human-gut-metagenome-genome-assembly--contig:-NODE-3335-length-22149-cov-14.379667_pt1 | contig 22149 bp, 19 predicted proteins | sample MGYA00250059_ERZ773394 | MGnify/ENA primary metagenome ERZ773394 (study PRJEB29103, sample SAMN06111957) | human gut metagenome | biome: human gut; feature: ankylosing spondylitis patient; material... | reverse complement strand
GCATGGGTGTTTGGTTCTTATTCTCGTGGAGAAGAATCAAGGGAGAGTGATATTGATATACTTGTACGCTTTGACAAAAATGCTAATGTTACTCTTTTCAAGTATATCGGTATCGTGAATGCTTTACAATCTCTTCTGCACAAGAAAATTGATTTGGTGGAAGAAGGGCAGTTGAAAGATTTCGCCAAAGAATCAGCAGAACAAGATAAAATATTGATTTATGAGAGAGAAGCCTAAAGATATTAACCGCTTTAGAGGCTATTGATAACTTGTTTGAATTTACCCAAAGTATCAATTTTGAAGAGTACAAGGGTAACAAAATATTACGCTTTGACATTATCAAGAATTTAGAGATAATTGGAGAGGCTGCATATTTGCTAACGAATGAATTTTAAGTTGTCATGAAACTGACCGATAAACAATTTTGGAATGGCGAAAAAATGGTTTATTACCCGCTATTCAAATATGCACTGACAGATAGTTTGCTGTTCTCTATCCTATGGACGGTGACAATCAGTTTGTTATTATGCTCAATATGCTTTATCATTTATTTGAACAATGGAGAGAATTTATCCCTGCACACAATTTCCGTCGGATCAATCTTTCTTTTCATTGTATTCATTATTTCAAATGGGATGTTCTTATATGAGAATTGGTTTAAGCAATGTCGCGTTATTAACAAGGCAAAGAAGCAGTTGCCGGAAGGATATGATATGCTGAGTATTAAATTTAACAGTGCAAGCAAGGCGTATAAGATAACGCTAGACTATCTGGGTAAGCCATACCGAATAACAGTCGAATATCCGTCCTTTTATATAAGTGAAAAAGGAGTACGCGCACTTGGTCCTCTGAATATTGATTCTCGCAAGAGTTTAGAGGAGAACAAATCGTTAATCATGGATTATATGTCTTGAACAATAGCATAGAGATGAAAAATAGAATAATCACTACATTATTCCTTGGTTTAACTACTCTCGTTTGTAGTGGTCAGTCATTTCTTTTAGAGTATCCGAAACTGACAAAGAAGAACCTAAGTGAATTTTTCTTAGATTGGAAAGCCTATTCAGATAGTATTGCATTAAAGGCAACAAAAAATGATAGTTTGATTGACGAAATAGTGTGTACCGAGTATGCACCGATGCTACTTGAAGGGCGGCTTTGGATGACAGGAAAAGATGGTTCACCGCAATACTTTGTGTTTCCGCAATACATCAAAGTCGAAAGATACTATATTGATGTTGACACGGTAATGGCAAAACATGAATTCGGTTTCCCGTCTTTCATTCCCGATATGAAAGATAATCAATACATCGTTGACAGCATAACACCGATTCTGCCGCACGGAGGATTATATCTGACTTCGGATATCAATAAAACCTTGTCTATATTTGTCGGCGGTCTGAAGAGAGGAGATAAAATTGCGAAAATCAACAAGAGAAATGTCGGAAAATTAGAAAAATACATACCGGTCGATTATGGTCATTGGGGTGGCTATTGGTGGTTCACATCTTTCCCGCTGATTACCAATATTTGCTATGCCAACAATCTAATAGCTGTTATGAGAAGAACAAGTTGGTGTACGGGTGATGTGATTTGGTATGTAAAAGAAAATGGCAAATTTGTAAGATATCCAGAACCAATAGTAGATTGGATGGAATAACAAAGCTATTTTAGAATAAAAAGTTGCATGGGTGAATTGAATCCGCAGAAACAAAATTAAGAAGTAATTCTTTGCATTATCAAATTAAATCCGTTTTTTTGTAGATAAAATGCAAAAACATGATTTTAGATATTCAAATTAAAAACTATCGATCATTTAAAGATAGATGCAATTTTACAATGGTAGCCACTTCAACAGAAACAAAATCAAACAATGTTTTTGTTGCACCAGTATCAGAAAATGATAAAGAAAGGCTATTGAAAATTGCTATCATTTACGGAGCAAATGCTTCTGGGAAAACTAATATAATCCGATTACTTTATGCCTTAAGGTCTATGATCTCAAACATGACAGCAGATCAAGGAGGTGAAGGGATATATCTATATGAACCATTTGCTTTAGATGAAAATTCCAAAAATGAACCGACAGAAATATCTATCAGTTTTATTGTAAATGACATCAAACATTTGTATGAACTCACATATAATGGAGAAGAATTTTTATCGGAAAAATTAACTTATTTTCCCAAGGGGGTTAGCGCAATATTATTTGAAAGAGTACCAGTAGAAAATAATTCCAAATTCAAAGTTTATGAACCTAAATACTTCACTTCAATACCTAAAAGTAAAGTACAAAAATTTGCAGTATTTAGCAATAAATTGATCCTTTCCAAATTTCTGTATGATATACCTCTCGATTTAATCACACCCGCTGCAAAATATCTTGCTAATATTCATATCGCTAATGGTTACCATAGCCGAATGATTAATCAACTATGGGACGAATTTAGAGACTGGTTAGCAGAAGATGAAAAGAGACGGAATAAATTAATGGAATTATTAGCATTTGCCGATCTCGGAATAAAAGCATTTAAGATTGATGTAAAGGAAACAAGCCTTCAAAAGGTTTTACTTACACACGAACGTTATCATGGTGATCAAAGAATTGAAGATATCGATTTTTCTTTCGATAATGAATCTTATGGAACCCGTCAATTATTCATTCTTGGTGGTAAAATCTTGCAATCACTTGAAAGTGGAAACCCGTTATTTGTGGATGAAATGGATACAGGTTTTCATACCTATATTTCTTCTTTTATCCTAGACATTTTTAGAGATAAGGAAATAAATAAAAAGAATGCTCAATTAATCCTCACAACACACGATATAAATCTACTTGACGAAGATAAATTACGAAGAGACCAAATTTGGTTTACAGAGAAATCAGAAAAGGGCACATCTGATTTATTTTCTCTTTCGGATTTTTCAGGAGTTCGAGAGGATACTCCTTTTGCAAAATGGTATGTGGCAAATAAATTTGGAGCAGTACCTTCCATTAAACCCCTACAAAAACTATTTACAAATGCGATTGACTGATACAAAACAAGCACGTTACTCAATGCTTCTTATTTGCGAGGGGACTCACACTGAGCCAAATTTCCTAGAACTTATGATTGAAGATTTTAAAGAAGCCGGAATAATTGATTTTGCCACCACGATTAAGCCTAAACCGACCATATCCCCAAGCGATAATACTTTAGATTTAAATCGAGGAAAAGAAAAGAGAAGAAAACGCTTACTTAAAAATACTACACAAAAACAACAAGAAATAGAGAATATGGATTTTTTCCCCGGAGAACAACCTTTAAACTGGGTAAAAGGAGGCATCGACAATTTAAAGGTGTACGACGAAGTTTGGGTATTCTTTGACAAAGATGGTCACCCGAAGGCAAAAGAAGCTTTCGAAATGGCTAGAATTACCGAGATAGATGGGAAAAAAATCAATATAGCCTTTTCGAGTCGCTGTTTCGAGTATTATTTACTTTTACATTTTGAACTTATATATAGAGCTTTCGAAAAATCCGAGTGTAACGGGAAAACTTACTCCCAAGGGGGGAAAAAATCTAAAACAATAAGCTACTATTGCATGACAGATCGGGCCGTAGAAGGCAAAGCGTGCAACGGTGATGTATGTATTAACGGTTACGCAAGAAAGAATAATTACTGGAAAAACAGTAAAGGAGACCTTTCTACTTATACATTCGTAAAAGAAAAAATATGGACCGGTGTATATAACGCACATCTTATTCGCTGGAAAAGCAACACATTGCATCAAAATGAATATTATGAAAGGAACCCGTATGTTGATGTTGACAAATTTGTCTGTCGTTTGATGGGATATTCAACAATCAATTTTGAGGAATCTTATGAGGTAACTGACGACAAAATAAATTATTGCATAACAAGGGAATACAATACGATTACTCTAACTCTACTCAATACTAAAACTTTGATTCTTTCCCAAGGTAATATTACCGCACATGATTACAACACAAGAGATTATAGAGGAATAAATATACACGCCATTCTAACAGAAGATAATCCTATTTTCTCAATTAATTTAAAGGAAATCATCACTCCAAACGAATTTTGTGTGATCTCGATTCTTTCAAAAAAATATTATTGTCCCCTATTTCCTCTGCAAACGATAATATGGCATTGATATTCTATCATAATAATTTTTATTTGCAGAACAAACTACACGAAAATTTTGATACATACAAGAATAATGAAGCGAGTTCAAAAGTCGTCACCTTCAAAGCTCTCTTCATATTCTTATAGAATTGCCACAAAGAAAATTACAGATCAATTAGTTCCATATTTTGTGCAACGATCTTAATAGTCTCTTGAGTAGAAAATGTTTCAATTTCCACACCGCTAAGAGTTCGTTCCGATAATTTAAAGCCACCCATAGATTTCCAATATTTATACACACTTTTCACGTCTTCATCTTCATCCACGTTGACTAAATCAGCACCACTTATTGTTGCCGGATCACTAACGCCCATCCACATCGCTAATTTTAAAAGATGAACATCAGTAAAACGCACTATGCTATGTTCCAAATTCGGCCACATTACATAAATATCAAAAATACCATTATTATCCCTATCTTCTTTATTAACAACCATACGGCTAATCTTAGCATCATGCCATTCTAAATCATAAAATAATTTCTTGTTGATCATACTACATTATTTTTTATTATAATTCAAGTTACATAAACTTAACTATAAATCATGAAATTTTATCACTAACTTTTCTATCAGCAATGCACGATGAGACATATATGATTTTAATAAAGGCTCTTCGGCAATATCGGCATCTTCTATTTTTTCAACAACTTTTTCCAGTAATTCTTCATTATCGAAAAACAATTTTACATTACCAGAATTTTCTTTTCCCGTTTTTATTTCTGATAATTCTGATGCACATATTTCTGAAAACATCTTATATTCTTCATTAGTTAAAATTATCTCATCCATCATTTCGAATAGTTTTTGTAGCAATTTCCCATAAAGTCGTTACCTTCAAAACTCACGTCACATTTTTATAGAATTGCCACGAAGGAAATTACAAATCAATTGTTCCATATTTTGTGCGACAATCTTAACGATCTCTTTAGTAGAAAATTCAAGTAATTCAATTACTAAATTTCAATGTTCAGAACCGAACTCTTGAATAATCTTCTTCAAATCAGATACTAGCAACGACATATTAGTATCAAGCTTTCTTCTTTTCACAACTTCTGCCAACAAGTTCATCTTCGCCAAAATAATCTCTCCCAAAAAATCATATCGTCCTCGCTCTGTTTTCGAGAAAAAATTCTCGTCATTAATTATTATTGGAATCCCGATAGCTCTCTCCTTCTTGCGGTAAGCCTCAATTTCTTTCAAGCAAGTCAATAACTCTGGAATCGGCTTCACGTAAAATTGGAATAAGACAAGTTCCAAATCTTTACCATAATTAGATCTATCCAATTTTTTCAATAATTCCGAAATTCCCCGCCTCCCCCATATATATCCACGAAATTCTTCTCCCTGTTTCATTATAAAATCCAGTTTTTCCTGACTCCATCTTGAATCTGTCGGTTGAGATACAAAACAGCCAAAAATTTCATTCTTTTCATTTTCCATCTTAATGCATATTTTTATTTAAAGGTCCTCTATTTATTAAATTCTCTTGATATTCCCAATTATAAGCAACTCACCTGTTGGGAAATTTGAAAATCTTTACCCACGTACGTTTACTTTTACTTAATGAATCATAAGAAAGTTCTATATCTGAAAAATGACGATATTTTATATAAACTACATTCATTAAAATTGCGATTAAAATTGAAACTATAAAAGATATAGGCTGTCCATATTCATTCATAAAAGCGATAATCTCTCGATCCATGTGATAATGGTTACCCACAATCCCTATTCCCCAATACAATACAAGAAAAAGAAGCCACATGTAGGCACTTAAAAAAAATCGCGCACTAAATTTAACGCTCTCATCTTTTCGTATAGAATAGGCGAAACGATATACAAGCAACAAAAAGTAATCCAAAAATCTCATAATCACATATATTCTATTTCCATATTATTTGATCATCCAAACCTGGAGTAAATCCATTTTCCCCCATCGTCGTATAATATTTCGCATTCCACTATAAAATATTTTACTCCCCGTATATACTGCTCTAACTCCCCCAAAATACGCTTGCGATTCCTGCTGCCCTACAAACACAATTTGTCATTTAATCATCTGTTTTAGGCAAATTTACAAAATTATACGATAACGCGGTTATTTTATTAGGTAGTTATATACGATTTTGTCGTGAGCTGTTAACTCCTGCATGCAAGAAGGAATATTTACCATTCGTAATCCAATGGATAAGGGATTCATTTCTAAGACAAGCACCCATTCATTTCGCCACGGAAACGTGTCAGGGACGTTCACGAACGTCTTTGTAACGTCTTTGATGCGTCTTTGATTCGTCTTTAATCCCTAAGAACATCGAATATGCCACGGAAGACAAACGTGTATTTCCTAGGAAAAGTTTACTTCGTTTTTCATTGTAAAGTGGTATATAAGTACCTAAAATTCTTCCCTATGTCTGTTTATTTTACTTGATAAGTTATAAGAGATTACCCCCCAAAGCATCCCGTTTGGGTTCAATTATTATCTGTTCTTTATAAGAGAAGTAATGATAATCCTACCGAGAACAAGGTGAGAAGCTACCCCTTTTTCGAAGATCATTCGAAGCTTAACCAGTGCTTAACCAGTGCGGAGTGTATGAGCAACGGATAAGCAACGAATGTGCAACGAATAAGAGGTAGCTTCTCGATTACTTTACGGTAGGATTACACATGGTTTTCCTTAGATTTACTTCTAGGAGACGGTTTGATTACACGTTAACCAGGGGAAAATCCCATCATAACCCCATTTCCAAAACAATCTTATATGTTTCTCCCGGCTTGAAATTGGGTTCGTAGATCAACATAAAATCCTCGTTAATCAAAATGTCGCCTGAGCATTTTGACACCAAACGAGGACTTTTTAAGCGTTCCGGGAAGAAATAACTAAAAGGCAAATTTCCAACATGTTCTTGCTTAAATTGCTCTCCTTTCAGGTGATTCATATTGAAATTCTTCCGTGTTTTAATTTTAATAATACATTTCTCCCCTTTAACTTTAAAGTCTACCTTATACTCCTCCTCGGGCATTTCTTGCAAACGAATATCAGCTTTAGGATCACCATAGTAAGCCAACACATCTCTATCATACAGGAAACCGACCTGATCTTTAGTCGGATTTTCTATACCTAATTGATTTTGAATCGCGGCAACAGCTTTTTTCATCTCTCCCTGAAATTGGGCATCAGATTGAGAGTAAGGAAAATTTAACTGGTTAAAATTAGAATTCCAACGATTCATTTGGAATAACATATCTTGCTCATTCAAGAATACGGCTTCAGCTAAAGTGTACCGTCCCGGATTGAACAACCAATATTTCAATGTTCCCCATCCGGCTCGACCATACCAAGAAGTTACTACATACCCGACCATTGCAGCCGCATTTCCACTTCCCAAACAAGCAATTGCCATCGAATTAGGATTTTTCCTGACATTTCCAAGCAAACAGTTTCCCGCCCCCAGAAATACTCGTCGCTTTCCACTTTCAACCAAATATTCCTTACCTTCAGGAAAAGCCGCGTATAAGAAACCGTTCTTTGACTTAATATTCCCGTGTGAAAACGGCATCTCTAAATTCCGTTCCGTGGCATGCCCGGAAGTAACTACAAAATCCGGATCATATTCCTTGTAAAAATCATAGAATTTTTGCAGGCTTTCATCAGGAGAAATCGTGTAAGTAATAACGGAATCTTTGATGCTTCGCTTTTCCCCACAAAGTCCATCCTGATGATCATCTATCCATGCAAAACGATCGAACCACTTGGCTTCATGCAACTCGGCAATAGTCGATACGGCACTTTTTATCGTCAAAGGCCGTACGCCATTATTAGCTAACTTCAAAGCAGCCTTCGCGTCATATCCTGTAATAATTCCCCAAATATAATCCGAATAAACATCATCATCCACCTGACGACTCATCCGATGTAAAAGCATGACCAATTCACGGTCAACCTGCTTGGGCTCTTCAACAAAAGCAACATAACGAGGAGTATAAAATTTTAAACTATCTAAAATCTCGGATGGAGAGTTATTGTAATAAAACACGGGAGCATGATGCTTTTCTTGTAGAAAAGAGATCACTTTTGCCCAACCCGTATCCGTTTTCAATTTTTGCCTGGCAACCACCGCGTAGTCTTGAGCCATACTCTTGTTAAAAAAAGCAGAAACAAGCAGGCACAACAATATTTCAACGATATTCTTCATTCTATACATCTAATTATAATCCTTTTAAGGCTTTCAACATTGTTTCTGTTTCAGGTTCTGAAGGACGGGTCGTTTTAGGAGAAATGATTTTTCCCTTCCGATCAACCAATATAAAACGAGGAATTTTTCGATTACCGAACGCCTCCATAAAAGACCAATCATCCCCCATGTGCAACTGGATTCCACCCAATTTATCTCCTTTCACCATTTCTATCCATTTTTTCTTATCGTTGTCACAAGAAATGCTCACGAACCAAATATTCTTATCTTTAAATTTCTCTTCCAAAACTTTCAAGAAAGGTAATTCATCACGACACGGAGGACACCATGTTGCCCAGATATCTATAAAAATATATTTCCCTTTCAAAGCTTTTAAAGAGACTTTTTTACCATGAATATCCTCAAAAGAGAAATTAGGACAACGATCGCCCGCTTGCAAAGGACGCTCTTCTTTTTCAATCGCTTTTCCCTTTTTTCTTGCTTGTGCTTCCACCGAGATAGCACAACTTAAAACAAACACGAATAAAATAAATAAACCTGTTCTCATTTCAATTATTTTATATGTGACCTTCTTGCTCTTAAATCTTTCAAACATTTTATTGTATAAGCCGAAATTCGTTCACGTTGTGCACGATCCGCCCCTTTCATCAAGGTGGATAAAAAGTCTCCCAACTCACTTCTAAATATAGGTTCTACCATAAAAATTTTCTGATCGTAGAAATCCATTATAGCTGCATAATCTTTCTTTTCATGCAACGTCCAAAGTTGTCTGAGAATTTCCCTTTCCGGCATTCCCGCACTATCTATTGTAACCATTAACAGAGCTGGATTCTCCATGCCGGAAGTATCCTGTAAGCACGCTTGGAATGCAGTCATCAGTACTTGACGGATTTTGGCATTGACCTGCTTTTCTCCCACGTGGTCCACAAAATATGCTTTGTTTTGTAGAAAAGCCTGAAATACAGCATCTCGATAATCATTCACGCACATCTGAAACATAATCCACCCTTTCTTGCTCACCAAATCCTCAGAAGAAAAAGATGGGAAGAAATCCCGGGCGATATCGGACAAACTAACTATTTCACCCGCATCATCTAAAGCGAAAAGATAATCAGGTAGCAAATCAATAGAACGTTCCCCGGCTTCGTAACGTTGTTTCACCATGGCATAATTAGCCCGCTCATCCAATCCCCGGGAGATTTTAGCCAACAGTTCCTCTCCGGGACAAATACCCGCGATCTTGTGTAATAATTTCCCTTGATTGTTAAACAACAAAAAGGAAGGACACTGTTTCAACCGGTGCTCTCTTTTAAAGAGAACACCCGCCCGTTCATCCATATCCATATCAACCAAAATGAAATGGTTGTTCAAAAAATCTGCCATATCGGGTAAAGACAATACTTTCTCCGTCATATCGTCACATAAACGACAGGGAGAATAGGCATAAACCAGTACCATTTTCCCCTCTTCTTTTGCCTGTATGAAAGCACTGTCATAGGACGTCGCGTAATGTAACGACTGGGCATTTACCAACCATGGATATATCATCAATAGAATAAGTACAAATCCCTTCATTTTAATCTTCTTTATTTTTCACACAACGCACACTATAAGCCGTACCATCTGTTCTGGAATAGAATCTCAATATTCCAAATTCTCCCATTCCCACGCTTCTAACCACCGCTATTTGAGTACTATCCGTCTCTGCAATAGCCGAAGCAGACCAGAAATAAGCATTCGCCCCCTGACGGGAATATACATTCACTTTCTCTCCTGTTCCGAATAGCTTTCCTCCACACATCAAGGCATCAAAACCGATTCCACTCTCCCCACTTTTCAACAAGTCCCCCTGCCCATTTCCTCGCCACTGATTCATCAAAGAAATCTCCTTTCCAGACATGCCTAACGTTCTCTCCAACTCTTGCCAATCCTCGTCTGTCGGCAAACGCCATCCTTTCGGGACGGCAGCCATGGCCGCTTCGTATGAATACAGATAACCAAACTCCTTTAAAAATTCCTCGTTGGGATTCGTTTGATAAAATTCATCCAACAATTCTTTCGGCAATTGATCTCTGACTTTATCAATGATTTCCTCGTAGGAGTATCCCTCTTGATTCCATTTATCAATTTTTAAATAAAGATCATCGGAAATCAAAAACTTCACCCAATAGTCTTCTACCAACTTTACAAATTGTTTCGTGGTCAATTTCGGAAGCTTCTCATTCCACGTCCAACACCCATCAAAAGCACCTTCATCACGACGGAAACGCAAATTTTCTGCCATCCATACCTGATTGCCTATCGTAACACAACGATAAGTTATTTGATCTCTCTCATCCGTAAAATTACCAACTTGTACATCCGGACGTATCACTTTGTCCTCGTTTTGACAACACCACAAGGCAAACAAAGATATTATCAACAATATTTTTCTCATAATAAACAACTATCTATTAACACGCTATCATTTTTTCACCGGAACATAATCCCGAATGAGCTCATACTTTTGCATCACTAAAGGATAATTTCCCCAACGCCTTTCAAATTCTTCCGGAGTAACGGAAACGATCTCGTTAATATAACCTTGTAAGTCAATATCCGGATAAGGAGGGGTACAATCAAAATAAACAAGTTCCCAATCATCATCAAAATCAAGTTGCTCGTAATTAGATACAAAACCATATTTTCCCAACACATCTCTCACCGCTTTCTTATCCTCCTCTAAAGCATCAGGATCCGTTAAAATATCCGGGTCAAAATTATCCGGTAAATTCGGTTCCAGCTTCTCCCATTTTACATCATAATGCTTCGAAGCAGACACTTTAGAAAAATTATTAACAGCATTATCGTCCATTTTATTTAAAATCACATCGATCATAATCTTGTTAATATACTTTTTCACTTTCGCATCCGTATTTTGTTTCAAAACATCAGAGAGAAGCAATGTCCTGAAGAATATCCCGGAAGATATTGAAGTAACATCCCCTGACATACTCGGTCTCACGGTTTTCTCTGTCAGTAACATTGAAAACGGATAAATACCGGCAGGGATTGTTTCCAAATATTTAGCCGCAAGTTCCAATGCCACAAGACATTTATCCGTCTCTTTGATATACGTGTGCGTGTAAGGAGTATTATAACTCTCGGAACTAAAATTCCAATTCAAATCTATTGTCTCGTAACGAAAAACGGAATCACCGTGAATGTCTACCTTTACAAATATCTTACCAATCGTATCATTCAAGAATACGGGGACCCCGTATTTTTGATAAATTTCAAAAGCACGATGTTGTACCGGATCATTGGGATTATCCTTTATTTCCCAGAAATTTTCATAATAGGACGGTTCACTCACGATATTCTCGTCTTCACATCCTAAAAAAATACCCCATCCCAAAAGTAACGCAATAACTATTTTTGTCATCTTCATAACTCTAGTTTTACTCGTTTTCAATCAAATTTCCATCAGCATCCACGGAGGCAAACGCCTTACGTACTCTACGCTCGTTATCCGGCATATCTTCATGATATTCCCGAACGCTTGCCGGAATCCGGAATAAATAAGCAGGATCATCTTTTTCCAATCGGAACAATTTTGCCGTATTGAACTTGTAATTATTATCCTGACTATATTCGGCAAACACCCGAACGATCTCCTTTTTAAAAGGATATTTTACACATGCCGCATAACGGCGCAAGTCAAACCAACGATGGCCCTCCAAACACAACTCTTTTCTTCGTTCATTCCGAATCTCATCCACCAATTCTTCCCCGCTGTATTGCATATCCACGTACTCACTTATCCGATTTCGACGCAATCGATTTAACCAATCACATGCTTCCGCATCATTCAACATCGCGCAAGCCTCGGCCATATTCAAATAAGCTTCGGCCACACGCATCGTAAAGCCATCTGAAGGCGTTACCTCTCCTTTTTTCTTTGAATATTTACGATTTAACGCGATACTATCCGTCGAAACGTTTTTTGAAAAATACAGTTTCTTGCGATAATCTTTATCATCATACAAATTATAAAGATTTCTTGACACGCAAAAATCCCCACCTTCTGCTGTCAAAACATTCACCAAAGTCTGACTACTTTGAGAAAAAATAATTTCCTCATTATTTTTATTCATAAAACACTGGTCAGCAGCCAAACTTGCAATATTAACCAACGTATTTTTACTCTGTAAAAACTCATTGGCCGTCTTTCGAGCATTTTCCCAATCCTGCATATACAAATACACGCGCGATAAAAGTAATAAAGCCGATTCCCGCGAAGCCCGGAATGAAGGATTCGATTGCGGACTACGGGTCAATTCATCTACCGCCAACGTCAAATCCGTCACGACTTGTTCATAAACTTCCTTGAGCGAATTTCTATGAAACTCATTTTCGACATAACTTGACAATTTCAATGGAATCCCCAACGTCTCGTCGGCACTCTCCGGTTGATAAGCTTTCGCGTACAAATTCACCAAAAAGAAATAGAAAAGTCCTCGCTGGAAATGACATTCACCTTGAATCCGAAGAGCTGCCAATTCATCTGCTTCACCATCCAAATCAATGTTTTTCAATTCGTTCAAAATAACGTTAATAACGTTTATACGATAATAAGTCTCTACCCAAGGACTACCATCACTAGCGATCGTAACACTTCCGTCAACAGAGGCACCGATCTCTTGCAACCAATTCGTATAACCGTACAACCATTTGGTGGATATCCACTTATCTCCACCCCGACGATAAATAACGGTATTTATATCATCATCCAAAAAATTAAGCCACGAAACGAAAGAAGATGACAGAAAAGCCGTTGGAGCCTTATTCGGTAGATAAACATCCCCTAACAATACTTCATCCAAATCTTCAACAGTTTTCACCACGACCAAATCCTGAGAATACTCATCTAAAAAATCTCCACAACTTGTGAGACAGATAAAACATACAATATATAACAAATATTTTTTCATGTCATTTCGCTCTTAAAATGAAACATTCAAACCCAAAGAATAAGCCGGACGAATTGACAAATTCGGCTTAGCAAATCCGGCCTGCGTCGGATCTTGTCCCTTTAACTCTTTAGCCGAAATCGTGAATACATTCGTTGCATTCAGCGTGATATAAGCCGATGAAAAGGGAGTTTTTTGCAAGAGATTAGGGGAGAAACTATACCTCATGGTTATCGAGTTGCATTTCAAATAATCACCACTTACCACTCGCAAATTCGACTTATCATACATATCCCACACGTTGGAAGCAAAATTAGCGATATTCAAACCCGGCTCTTTACAGTAGTGTTCTCTATAATTGTCATAATCAGGATCAGCAGGACTCAAAATCACAGGAACATTCGTTCGTAACTCATCTCCAGACACTTGCCAACGATTAGTAAATTCCTTCCGAACATTGGCATCAGAAGAAATACCCTCGATAATAGGATTATACAAACTAAATAAACGAATTTTTGATCCCAGACTATACACGAAAGAAGCCTGTAGACTCACGTTTTTGTAAGTCAAAGAAGTTGAAAAACTTCCAAAAAATTTCGGTTCACGGGAACCGCTATCTTCCAACACCAATTTTACCACTTCATCCAAAGATTTTCCCACCAATTGATTACGACGTTCTTCCCAATCATCAAAAACAGGTACACCATTTGAAGGGTTCAAGCCTAAAAATTTATAACTATAAAACGTTCCTACCGGTTTACCGTTCATCAAAGCTCTCCCGTCCAAATAATCCGAAATACTGTAATCCTCCGTTGTTTGGGCTTTAACTTCATTATAATTACCCGACCAATAGGTATTCACTTGCCACGTAAAATTATCCGTGCGAATCGGTGTTCCGGATATACCCAAATTATACCCTTTATTGGTCAGATTCCCGTTATTCATTACATAACTATAAAAACCATTTAAAGGAGAAATCTCCACATCAGTAAAGCAATCCTTTGTCTTCTTCAAAAAATAAGAACCGGAAATAGCCAAACGAGAGGCAAAAAGCTCAACATCCAATGTCAAATTCAACGAATTTGTCTGTTCCCACCGTAAATTGGGATTCGGGAAACGTTCTACATTTGAAATATTCTGCCCGTAATTAGCGTCTATTGTACCTTTACGAATAATCAAATTAGGACTCTGATCATCCAACATATTCCCTTGAATACCAAAAGAAGCCCGAAGTTGTAAATTAGAGACAAATTCAACATTTTTCAGTAAATTCTCTTTTCCATTCCACATCCCGGAGACAGACCAAACGGGAAGAAATTTTTCGTTACTCCTGCTACCGAATTTATTGGAAGCATCGAAACGTCCGTTTACATTCAACGTGAAATGATTCTCGTAACTATAAGAGACCGTCGCGTAACCGGCCAACATGTTAGTTAAATTATCACTGATGGTCAGATGATTCTTTTTTATCCAAGATTCATACCGGACATAATCACTCAACGTGATTCCCGTGGCATCTGTAAACTGCAAGCCTCGATCCTTCATAAATCCCCGCTTTTCGTCTGAATAACTTTTATATTTACTGCTATTAGTCTCGAAACCAACGGATACTGTGAACAAATGATGGACATCTGATCCAAACAAATGGCGGAAGTCACTTTGGACACGGAAAGTGTATCCGGAAGAAATAGAATTGGTCGTTAACAAGACACCACCATAAGGCAATTCGCAATACCCACCTTCGGCATCTGTCAACGGTTTTTCGTCCACTTCCGCATCTCTCAGCATAGCTACATATTGAGTTTTTTCTCCCCACCATTTTTCCTGCAATGTACTACTACGGTTATAAGATCCAAGCACGTTAATATCCCACCCTTCCATTATATTATATTTCAAATCCAATCGTGCACTTAATCCTTCTCCATCATACTCGTTAGAGCTATTATTAATTTCGTTTAAAATATTGAACCTATACTTTTTTCCAGGATGATTAGCATGGGAGTAATAACGATTCTCGTAAAAAAACAGAGATCCGTCTTCATTATAACATGGAAGGGCACGAGTCGTATTGTAAGCATAGTCCATCGTGTTTATCGATTCCATCAAATGATTTTTCTTCTGGATATTTCCATTTAACTGAAAACCTAATCTCAATTTACCGAATAACTCCGTATTCAAGTTTATCAACGCGGTATAACGCTCCGTATAAGTTGTTTTGGAGACTCCGTTTTCTCGATCATAACCAATAGAAGTATAATAACGCATATCATCACTTCCCCCGGAAATACTGATATTGTGTCCATGAGAATAAGCATCTCTCGTCAAAACATCAAACCAATCCGTATTTACTTTCTCGTAGAAATTTACTTCGTTCATAAATTGTTCATAATTGGATGATCCTGTTTGTAAACGATAGAATGCACCTTCATAGCCCACCATCACCATTCCTTCCGGGAAAATATAGTGCATATCTGTCAATTCTTTTCCAAAACGTACTCTTTCTTGAGAATTCATTAAATTAATATCTCGATCAGAATAGCGAGGACGACGCGTCAATTTTGATGTATGATTGTATGACAACCGAGCTTTACCGCTTCTACCTTTTTTGGTGGTAACAACAATAACCCCGTTAGCGGCACGAGTCCCGTACAAAGCCGTGGCAGAAGCATCTTTTAACACGTCAATCCGTTCAATGTCTTGGGGATTAATACCTGAAATTGCATTACCGATAATGTTAATATAATCAGGATTATTCAAATCCGTCGGATCTACACGAACCGGATCGGTAAGAATAATTCCATCCAATACCCACAAAGGCTCGCGATTACCCAACAAAGTCGAAGTTCCACGGATACGGATTCTAGGTGTAGAGCCAACTTCCCCGGAATTGCTCATCAATAACAAATCAGGAATACGCCCCTCCAAAGCAGCATCAATACTTGTCATTCCGGCCACCAAAATATCCTCCGCTTTTACGGAACTCACAGAACTTGTTAAATTTCGAACATTAATTGTCTGATAACCTGTATTCACCACCACTTCTTCCAATTGTTCTGCACTTTCATGCATAACTACGTTGATCACCTTTTTGTTAGCCCCAATCTCCTCTGTCTTCATTCCAATAAACGAAAAAACGAGAACAGGTTCTTTAATTTCAGGTAAAACAATAGAATAATTTCCATTTACATCCGTGGCGACTCCCACGGTGGTACCTTTTACCAATACCGTAACTCCCGGCAACGGACTACCATTTTTATCCTTTACATTACCCGTAATTTTAACAACACCTTTTTCTTCCTCTTTCGTTATTTGCTTTTCCTGAAATAAGATTACGATGACATCACCTTGTATCTCGTAATTCAACGAGGTATTTTCCAAACACTTATTCAATATCTCATGGATATCGTCAGAAGTAATATCCAAAGATACCTTTCCCTCTTTATTCACGATTTGTTCATTAAAAACAAACGTATACCCCATTTTCTGCCTGATTTCCCTAAACACTTGTTTTAAACTCGTATTATTTACCCGAATCGTTGTTTTCTGGGCTAAACTTGAAGCCGAAACGGATAAAAACGTCACGAACAAAAATACCACAGTCAATTTCATAATCCGCAAAATTTTAGATCGGGCATACTTTTGTATACCCATTCGTCCTTTTTTTTTCATACATTTGTACATAATAAATTTTACAATGGTCCATTAGGACTTTTTACTATACCAGATGTGTAGCGACATCTGGTATTTTCATTTTATAAAAATCACATTCTTTTTAACGACAATTTCCACCATTCCCGCACGTTCAATCAAATCAAGTACCTGCCAAAAATCTTCATGACGCCGAAGTTCCAAGGAAAAACGTTCCTCTCGAACCTTAGTATTCTCAAAAAAGATATCCACGTTATACCATCTTCCCAATTCGTTCATGATATCTTCTAATTTGGCATTATCAAACAAAAAATACCCTCGCAACCAAGCTAACCGGGACTCCACCTCCGCTTTTTGAACGTGAATCGTTCCCCCCGCTTGTTGCAACACCGCTTCTTCACCCGGCTTTAAACAGACGATTTCATTCTCCCGATAAATTGTCACACCTCCGGATACCAAGGTCGTCAACTGAGGGCCGTCAGCGTATGTACGAACATTAAATTCCGTACCCGTCACTTCTACCGTGTAGCTTTCCAACTCTACACGAAAGGGTCTGGTTGAATCTCGAGCTACCTCAAAATAAAGTTCTCCCTGTGCATACACGTGCCTCTCATTCCCGGAAAACATCCTCGGGAAACGTAACACGGACTCTGCATTCAACCAAACTTTTGTCCCGTCGGGCAATCGAATTTGATACTCTCCTCCTCTAGGCGTTCGAATCTCGTTATACTCTTTGACTACTTCCCCGGTTGAATCTTGTGCATATGACACCATTCCCCCTTCGTTATCCAATCGTTCTCCCCGAGCCAGTTCCACCGAGTACACGCTATCTTGATGTAAAGCGATAACTGTTCCATCAGCCAGTTCTAATCTAGCACATGCGGTACCGGACAGAATTTCATAGCCGACCTCTTTTTCCCCATCTCTTTCCCCATTATTCACAAGAAGCCATGCGCCCACGAACAATGGAACCATCAAAGAAGCTGCTATCCACCGATGCAAAAAATACCTTTTTTTCTTTTTATAGATTTTAGATTCCAAACTCTCCCACATCTTCTCCTGAGAATGCCTGTCAAAAAACTTTGCCTTACGCAAGATCGTCTCTTTGTCACAAATTCGATCAAACAAGACTTTATTAGCAGGCTTGTCGTTTAACCATTTATCCAATTTGGCTTGCTCCTCGGACGAGAGTCTTCCTCGAAGATGACCATATATCAAATTTTCTATGTCTGGATTAAAATTCATACGTATATTCATTTTATTCCATAAACAACAACCCCTCACAACAGGGTGACAAGGAAAATGATATTTTTTTCGCAAAAACAATTATGGAATCAACAACATGGCTAATAACCAATTAAAATCCTTCAACTTTTCTCGCAACACACGATACGCTCTCAATTTGACGGTTTTCACCGTATTCAGTGATACCCCTAACGTTGAAGCAATCTCCGGATTGGAAGTACCTTTTAATGTCATCAGCACGATCTCCCTAGCCCGATCGGACAACTCTTCTATCGCCACATACAACTTAGCATGAACCATATCCTCCAAAATAAAATCATCCTCCGGTTCCTCTTGAAGAAATGAAGCAAAATCCATTTCGTTCCGTTGCCTAACAGCTAGATGTTTCAACCAATTCAAACAGGCATTCCTCACGCTTAGATAAAGAAAAGAGCGAATAGCCGTCAATGCATGAAACTCGCCACGCCGTTCCCAGAAGTTCAAAAATGCATCCTGCACGAAGTCATCTGTAATCGCATCGTCCTGCACATAACGATAAGCATACATACATAACGGATGATAATATAACTTAAAGATTTCCTTAAAAGCCAGACTATTATCTTCATGCAATCTTGTTATCAAAAGCTCTTCACTCAAAATAATACCTGATATTAATTTTAATTCATTCTATCGCAATCAAAATTACTACTTTTTTATGCAAAAGCAAAGGTAACTAATAGGGCTGAATTCCAAGCAAAGAATTCAGCCCTAATTTTTTTCTCCCAAAACGATTTTTATTCTCCAAATTGCGAACGTCATCCAGATTAAAGATAAAATCAGTACCACCATCAAGTAAAATTTAATAATTTTCCCACAGGTAATCTGGGGAGAAATTCCACAACTGGGTAAAATTTTCCACAATAATAGAATTCAAATAAATACATTTATAATCTGTATTTCAATACTTTATCATTTTATTGCATGAATGGCACGGGCATTGCTTTTAATCAGGCATAGAATAAAACATCAAAACAAAGAAACTATGAAAACGTTTATTTTTTTAGCAATCAGTTTGTTTTCCATAAGCTTCCTAGGGAGTTGCGTGGATAATTCACAAAAATATAAAGCTTTACAGGCAAAAATAGATTCGCTGCAAACTATTAGCAATGGACAAAGCGACGAAATGGATAAACTTTTGGCAGATTTGAACGACATTTCTGCTGGCATGCAATCAATCCGTGAGGCCGAACATATTTTGGCTATCGAATCACAGAGTGACACGAAAAGCAGCAAGAGCAAAAGCCAGATTACCGCTTTAAAAAATGACGTGCAAGCACTTTCAAACGCTATTGCCGGTTACAAAGAAAAAATTGCCAAACTGGAAAAAACGAACAAAAGACAATCTGCTGAATTCAAGAAGTTAATCGCCGGGTTAAACGAAGAGTTAGCGCTCAGAGATCAAAAGATTAACGAAATCAACTTGATTTTGGCTGCCAAAGAAAAAGAACTAGGTATCAAGACTCAACAAATAGCTGAACTTAACCAAAACGTGAGCAATTTACAAGAAGAATCAATTGCCCAGAAAGAAACGATTGCCAATCAAGACAAATCGCTCAACACGATCCACTACTTGTTAGGTTCCAGAAAGGGATTAAAAGAGGCTAACGTGATTTCAAGACAAGGAATCTTCTGCCCGCCGATCGTTTCTTCCCAAGCTCAAAATGCAGAATTCGTGGATGCCGATATGCGTGAATTGACATCCATCCCGTTAAATTCCAAAAAAGCAAAAATACTTTCCATTCACCCAAGCGAATCATACACGCTGGAAACCGGGGACGACGGTATGCAAACTTTGAAAATCAACGACCCGAGTACATTCTGGAAACAGACGAAGTATTTGATAGTGATGATTAACGAATAAGCAAAGATTCACACTCACATACACACAACACACACAGGTAAGGCGTTCGGGGTTCTCCCGGATGCCTTTTTCATTTTTGAAAAAAGATGAGGAGCAGAGGATAACCTGTTTCTAAAAACATTACCTTAGTGCTTTATTACAAAAGGAGACAGCAATATGCTATTCAATAAAAACGAAAACAAATTGACATCCTCCATCGAGGAAAAAATTAAACTCTATCGTCGTCAAGGACACATTGTCCCCCCTCGAAAGATTATCAAGAACGCGGAACAGATAGAAGGCATCCGCGAAAGTGCAAAGATCAACACGGCCGTGTTAGATCACGTGGCGGCAAACATCCGGGAAGGGATGTCGACCGAGGATATAAACACGCTGGTATACGATTTCACCGTGGCACATGGGGCTATTCCCGCACCATTGAATTACGAAGGATTTCCCAAAAGCGTATGCACGTCGATTAACGAGGAAGTGTGTCATGGAATTCCTGATAAAAATATCATTTTAAGAAGTGGTGATATTATCAATGTCGACGTTTCAACTATATATAACGGCTATTTTTCGGACGCTTCCCGCATGTTCATGATCGGGGAAGTTGCAGAAGATCGTCAAAAATTGGTGCGTGTCACGAAAGAATGTCTGGAAAAAGGCATTGAAGCCGCACAACCCTGGCGTTTTCTAGGAGACGTGGGTGCTGTTATCCAAGAATATGCCGAGGAGAACGGGTACTCGGTAGTCCGAGAGTTCTGCGGACACGGAGTCGGGCTGAAATTCCACGAGATCCCGGAAGTGGAACACGTGGGAAGACGGGGTACGGGAATGCTTCTCGTTCCGGGCATGATCTTCACGATCGAACCGATGATCAACATGGGAGAACGATATGTATTCATAGACGAGGATAATGACTGGACGGTTATTACTGAAGACGAACAACCTTCCGCTCAATGGGAAAACACCATACTAATCACGGAAACCGGGAACGAAATATTAACCTGGTAACCCGTTTAACATGGCTAATGAACCAATAACCTCCCCCCTCATCGATCTCCTGCGACAATACAAACTGTTGCAAGAGGAGTTCGAATTTGAAAAAGAGACATTCTACCAACAAACGCAACGTGCCGGAATCCCCAAAAGGATTCAGCAGGGCGTTTGCTGGTATCCCGTGTCAGCCCATAGAAGTTACTACAACTCGCTAAACCAGCTCGTCATAGAAGTCAAACGGGATGAGAATGACGACACGGATCACAATTTCGAATACGGCCGGCCGGTTTGCTTTTTCCGTTTTGACGCAACGGGAAACCTGCGTTATTTCAATTTCTCGGCAACCATCAGTTACGTTCACGAAAACACGATGCTCGTCGTGTTGCCCAACTCCAACAGTCTTTTGGATATTCAAGGGACCAAGGATCTGGGCGTGCAACTCTATTTTGACGGGACATTCTATAAAACCATGTTTTCCGCCCTAAAGGAAGTCATGGAAGCCAAGAACAATCGCCTTGCCCATTTGCGGGAAGTTATACTGGGGAACGAGATGGCAGAACAACGGCAACTTCAACCGATTCATCTAACGTGGCTGAATCGTTCACAGGAGCAAGCAGTAAATCGGGTTCTGGCAACCAAAGAGGTCGCCGTTGTTCACGGTCCTCCCGGAACCGGAAAAACAACCACGCTCGTAGAGTCCGTCTACGAAACGCTGCGACGAGAGAATCAAGTGCTGGTTTGCGCCCAAAGCAATACAGCCGTAGACTGGATAGCCGAAAAGTTACTGGATCGGGGAGTCAATGTATTGCGAATCGGGAATCCCACGCGGGTAAATGATAAAATGCTGTCATTCACGTACGAACGCAAATTTGAATCTCATCCGGCTTACCCAGCGTTACGAGCCGCAAGAGCATCTATTCGGGAACTCTCCGGACGTTTGAAACGCTTGAAAGGAGCCAAACGAGAGTCTTCCCGCCGGATGCTGCACGAGTTACGAGATCAAGCCATCAAATTGGAAATTAAGATTGATGCCC
>ENA-USUG01003323-USUG01003323.1-human-gut-metagenome-genome-assembly--contig:-NODE-3323-length-22200-cov-5.336844_pt1 | contig 22200 bp, 19 predicted proteins | sample MGYA00250059_ERZ773394 | MGnify/ENA primary metagenome ERZ773394 (study PRJEB29103, sample SAMN06111957) | human gut metagenome | biome: human gut; feature: ankylosing spondylitis patient; material... | reverse complement strand
CATGTAATGCTGTTTCAGACATTATTTGGAAATGCAAAAGATAATGTATTTGGTTTTCATCAATTGAGTCATTCAGTAATTGTATTAGATGAAATTCAAAGTTATAAGAATGATATTTGGAGTGAAATTATTTCATTTTTAAAAGGATTTGCTAATCTTATGCATATGAAAATTGTTATTATGTCAGCGACATTGCCTAATTTGGAAGTACTAACGAATAATAAAATGGAAACAGTCAGATTGATTGAACACAGAGAAAAATATTTTAATCATAAAAAATTTGCGAAAAGAGTTCAGGCAGACTACAGTTTGCTTGGATATAAGATAACAAAAGAAGAGCTGCAAGAGCATGTTTTAGTACAAGCGCAAGATGGGAAAAAGATACTAATTGAATTTATAAAGAAAAAAAGTGCAGAAGAATTTTATCGTAATATACGGGAAAAGAGTCCGATACCTGTGTTGTTGATGACAGGGGATAGTTGTATATTAGATCGAAAAAGAATTATTCATCAAACAAAAGAGATGAAATCAGTAATATTAATTGCAACACAGGTGATCGAAGCAGGTGTAGACATTGATATGGATATTGGATATAAGGATATATCCAGACTAGATAGTGAAGAACAATTTATGGGACGAATTAACAGATCAGGGAAAAAAGAAGGAGTAGTTTATTTTTTTGATATGGATGATGCGTCTGTTATATATAAAAATGATGTGAGAATAGAAAAAGATAAAACATTAGAAAATGAGGAGATCAGACAATTATTGTTATTGAAAAATTTCCCGGAATTTTATGAAACCAGAATTCTTCCGTCAATAAAGAAAGAAGGAGAAAAAATAAATGATAAGAATTTAGAGGAATTTTTTTGCGATAAAGTAGCTCTTTTGAATATGCCGGAAGTTGCAAAACGGATGAGATTAATAGATGATAATCGACAGATGATATCTGTATATTTAGGAAGAATCCTTCAAAATGAAAAAGGTGAAAAGATAGATGGACGTGTATTATGGCAAGAATACAAAGGATTAATCGAGGAATGTAAATTAGAATATGCAGAAAAAAAGATAAAACTGCACGATATTCGAAGCCAGATGAATGGATTTATATATCAATTTAGTAATCAGATTAAATTACAAGAAGACGAGCAGATTGGAGATATATTTTTCATCGAAAACGGAGAAAGATATTTTGATGAAAATGGAGTGTTGATGAAAGAATTATTTGAAGATAATACAGATCTATTTATATAAAAGAAGGAGCAATGAAATGCGGATAAATGGTACTTTGATAAACTATTATTTCCATTGTAAACGTCAATGTTATCTTCACGGTAATCGCCTGAATTTAGAGGATAATAGTGAACAGGTAAAAATAGGAAAGGCAATTCATGAAGAGAAAGCTGAAGGAAAAGAAAATGCGGAAATTGCTATTGATAATATTAGGCTGGATAAATTAACGAAAGAATATTTAACGGAAGTAAAAAAGTCTGATGCGGATGTTGAAGCATCAAAATGGCAGTTGTTATTTTATCTAAGTGTTTTGAAATCCAAGGGGATAATTCGTAAAGGGAAACTTGAATTTGTGGAAAAGAATAAAAAAGATAAGAAAACACTTATTATAGAGCTGACAGATGAGACGGAAAAAGAATTAAAAGTATACATGGAAGAAATTACAAGGCTGTTGAATGAGGAGAAACCGCCAGAATGTATAAATAAAAATTCTTGTAAAAAATGTGCCTATTACGAGTACTGTTATGTATAAGGTTAGGAGGAGAAAGAATGGGAAGTACAAGATATATTATGTCAATGGGTGAATTAACCAGAAAAGACAATTCATTGTGTTTTCGCAAAAATGGACGAAATGTATATATACCTGTTGAAAATACAAAAGAGATATATTGTTGTAACGAAGTAAGTATTAATACAAAGCTCTTGGATTTTTTATCACAAAATAATATTATTGTTCATTTTTTTAATTATTATGGTGGCTATAGTGGGACATTTTATCCTCGAGACCATTATCTAAGTGGAAAATTAATTGTAAAGCAAGCTGCAAAATATCAGAATGACAGATTGGATATTGCTAGAGCAATTGTTAAAGGGATAGGACTGAATATTTATGAGGTTTTATATCATTATTATAAACATGATAAAAAAGAAGTAAAAGAAACAATAGACTGGATAAAAAAGGTTTTTTTAAAACAGGTAGAGCAGGCTGCGAATATAAAAGAGTTATTAGCATATGAAGGTGAGGTATGGCTGAGATTTTACAGTAATTTTAAATTTTTTTTACCAGAAGATTTTGTTATGAATAAACGTGTAAAGCGACCACCGGATAATCCTATTAATGCGTTGATATCATTTGGAAATACATTATTATATACAAAAACAATATCAGCAATTTATCAGACACATCTGGATCAAAGGATAAGCTTTTTACATGAACCGTCGGAAGGAAGATTTTCATTAAGTCTGGATATAAGCGAAGTGTTCAAACCTGTAATTGTATATAGAACAATATTTGATTTAGTAAATAACAGAAGATTACAAGTGGAAAAACATTTTGAAAAGAAGGTAAACTATTGTATTTTGAATGAAGAAGGCAGAAAAATATTTATAGAGGCTTTTGAAGCTCGAGTGGAAAGCGTATTTATGCATCCGAAATTGAAAAGGAAAGTTTCTTATCGTACTGCAATAAAATTGGATTGTTATAAATTGATTAAAAATATTTTGGAAGAAAAAGAATTTATTCCGTTTTCATTGAAAGAAGGGATGTAATGAAAAGTAAGAAGCAGTTGAATTATAATTACGCATTCTTGTTTTATGATGTTGGTGAAAAAAGGGTACAAAAAGTGTTCAAGGTATGCAAGAAATATTTGACACATTTTCAAAAATCAGTTTTTCGAGGTGAAATGACTCCTTCGAAGTTTATTGAATTGCGTAGAGAATTGAATAAAGTTATTAATAAGGACGAGGATTTTGTATGTATCATAAAGTTAATGAATGATAATGTATTTGGTGAAGAAATATTAGGAAATGGAGAAAAAGATACAGGAGAGACGTTGATAATATAAATATTTTACCAGGTGTTATTTAAAGAAAATAAAAAAATTAGTTGTAAAATAAGGGAATGTGTGTGATTATTGTTTATAAAATAAAAATAGAGTATCGCCTGGTAAAAAGCTAGGAAAAGCTTGAAGATAGGGGATTTTAGATCCTCAGAAAAATGTAAAATGGCGTTAACTCGTTAGATAAACAGTAACATGAGATGTATTGAAATTGGCTTGCTCTTTCTGCTTCTGCTACAACCTGCCGATAAACAGTAACATGAGATGTATTGAAATATGAAAGCAGAAAAGATAATAAGACTGAGGATGCAGGATAAACAGTAACATGAGATGTATTGAAATATTACAACGGACGGGGTGATTGGATGAGTGGCGAGGATAAACAGTAACATGAGATGTATTGAAATGTGATGAATTATTTGTAACAGGCGAAAACAGAACAGATAAACAGTAACATGAGATGTATTGAAATATAAATATGTGCGTAATATTTGTGCATTATGTCGATGATAAACAGTAACATGAGATGTATTGAAATCGAATTTAATTGATGAATATAACTGTTGTTCCTGTGATAAACAGTAACATGAGATGTATTGAAATTTCGCAATTGATACGGAAAATCTTCTTCCATACAGATAAACAGTAACATGAGATGTATTGAAATTTAGGAGGTAACATAAGATGACGATTCCCCAAGTCGATAAACAGTAACATGAGATGTATTGAAATATTCTATCGTCGATCACATCGTTGTTCTGGATAAGCGATAAACAGTAACATGAGATGTATTGAAATTCAGCTGTGTAGTGCTCAGATACTTTCCGGCATGATGATAAACAGTAACATGAGATGTATTGAAATGTTGTGAAACTTGGAAAAGGCATTGTTAATTTTAAGATAAACAGTAACATGAGATGTATTGAAATCTGTTTGTACTTGTTGCGGTTCTCTTTTGTCTTTTGATAAACAGTAACATGAGATGTATTGAAATAGACTTGGAGCGGAGAAACAATGGAAGAACGCAAGGATAAACAGTAACATGAGATGTATTGAAATTAGCGATAAATAGTAGCTCGTGATTTTCCAATACGGATAAACAGTAACATGAGATGTATTGAAATATATTCAATTGTCAAGGTTCGACACCATTCTACAGATAAACAGTAACATGAGATGTATTGAAATTTGATGGCATCGATCATGGCCTGTGACAGTGCCACAGATAAACAGTAACATGAGATGTATTGAAATATGCATAACATAAATTGAATACAGGGAGGTGACAGATAAACAGTAACATGAGATGTATTGAAATTTAATAGATTCATATCATCCCTCGTATTCCTTATGTGATAAACAGTAACATGAGATGTATTGAAATGATTGTACAGCCGGGAACAACGGCTTGGATGATGGGATAAACAGTAACATGAGATGTATTGAAATAAATCACATGCTGTTTGGTAGTTCGTTGCCTGGAGATAAACAGTAACATGAGATGTATTGAAATCAGGCCCAACAGCAATACAAGGCACAGCCACAGCCGATAAACAGTAACATGAGATGTATTGAAATTCTTGTCGGTTACGTGGAAATAGATTTCTCTTGTGGATAAACAGTAACATGAGATGTATTGAAATGTGCTGAAATTTCCGCAGATAATTCGCCAGAAATGATAAACAGTAACATGAGATGTATTGAAATAAGTCCTAGTGGTACATATCCAGATATTGATAACGATAAACAGTAACATGAGATGTATTGAAATGGTTGTCGGCTCTGTGGTCTACCACACCGTAGCCGATAAACAGTAACATGAGATGTATTGAAATCATTTTACGGGGACATTAAGCGACACAACGACATCGATAAACAGTAACATGAGATGTATTGAAATCAGGAATGAATCACTTTCAGAATGTAGCAAAAAAGATAAACAGTAACATGAGATGTATTGAAATTTCTTTGAATCATTCCGAATGGACTGTTGCCACCCGATAAACAGTAACATGAGATGTATTGAAATATGAGTGCTACTATAGACGCATGGCAAGGAGAGCAGATAAACAGTAACATGAGATGTATTGAAATATATCCGGATTCGCCCATGAACCTTGCAGAATAGAGATAAACAGTAACATGAGATGTATTGAAATTGTGTTGACTGTCTTCCTGTTCGTCTCCCATCTTGGATAAACAGTAACATGAGATGTATTGAAATACTTGAATTACTGAAATGGTGCCAAAATGCGAATAGATAAACAGTAACATGAGATGTATTGAAATGCTTCTACCAGTTTAAATGCCGGTCCCCGGTCTCGATAAACAGTAACATGAGATGTATTGAAATTGGTTCCCCATTTACTGATCAACTGACGAAGCATGATAAACAGTAACATGAGATGTATTGAAATCAGTCTTTAATAAAACGCATACTGTCGGGCAACTGGATAAACAGTAACATGAGATGTATTGAAATGCAAATAAGTGCAGTAATGGAAATGGAGGAAAACGATAAACAGTAACATGAGATGTATTGAAATAGTGATATCGTGGGTTGCTCAAATAGGCGGTCAGGATAAACAGTAACATGAGATGTATTGAAATGAAAATCAATTGGCAGTATGCCTATGAAAGTAATGATAAACAGTAACATGAGATGTATTGAAATGACATTTTTCTTCGGATGTTGAAACCGGAAGAACTGATAAACAGTAACATGAGATGTATTGAAATAGTTAAATGAGATGGAAGTTGTCGGCAACGTATTGATAAACAGTAACATGAGATGTATTGAAATCTTCTCTTCCACTACTATCCCCCGGTCTGCCATCGATAAACAGTAACATGAGATGTATTGAAATGGACATACCTTCAGCAGTTCTGGAGTGGCAGCAGTGATAAACAGTAACATGAGATGTATTGAAATTGGAGACATTTTTTACATAGCGAATGATGGAAGAGATAAACAGTAACATGAGATGTATTGAAATATTGGATAGTGCGGTAAAACGATTTTACAGCTCTGGATAAACAGTAACATGAGATGTATTGAAATTGCTTTTATACAGTGACAAGGCGGTATCCATATCGATAAACAGTAACATGAGATGTATTGAAATTTAGATATTACCTTGTTGTTGCTCAACACGGTAGCGATAAACAGTAACATAAGATATGGTGAAATGAGTTTTGGGGATAGCGTAAGATAGTTATCTTTGCTGATAGATAATAATATAAGATGTATTAAAATCGACGGAATAGATATAGAACGGGCGATTTGAGAACAGATAAACAGAAATCAAGGATATTTTGAAAATAGTTGTTAAGTAATATCGGAAACTAAAAAATAAAATATAAGCTGAAACTTTTGATTAGTGCACGATTGAAAAATTATCAGTCACAATAGGATTACTATCAACCACTTTTCCCAATCATTAAAAAAGGACTGCATTATTTGGGAGGAGTGCAGTCCTGAGGAAAAAGTTATGAAAAAGATTTAAAGTGTTTGTTCTCTTGAACAATTTCTAGTATAGAATTGAATTGTGATAAAACTGTGATGGAATTAGAAAGAAATTGTTAACAAATTTAGAACATAAAATAAAATACGATCAGATGCACCATAAACCGGGACAGTGTTGAAATCCAAAAGTCCGGGTGTTAGAATTACAACAGATGCTATAACAGAAGATATATATCAAAGAATACAAGAAACCATACAGAACATACGAATATACACCAAGGAGGAATACACCATGCGGATCCTAATCTACGGCGCTGGAGTCATCGGAAGCTTCTACGCATCCAGATTCGCCAAAGCGGGACTGGATGTAACAGTTTTAGCAAGAGGGCAGCGGTTAAAAGAATTACAGGGACACGGTCTATGGTACAGAGGCAAGACAAGAACGCATAAAGTTGAGGTTAAGACGATCAGTGAGTTAAAACCGGATGACCGCTACCAGTTTATTTTCCTGACCGTACGTGAGAATCAAGTAGAAAAAGCGCTGGAAGATATCAGTAAGAATAAAAGTCCGAATGTTGTCACGATGATTAATACGATTAAACCATATGGCAGGTGGGAGAAAATCTGTGGAAAAGGCAGGATCATTCCGGCATTTCCGGGAGCGGGTGGCTGCATTGAAGGCGGAATTCTGGATGCGCAGCTTCTGCCAAGAGCAATCCAACCGACAACATTCGGTGAGATCGGAGGAAGAAAGAGCAGCAGGGAAGAAGCACTGGCATATATATTTAGAAAAAGCCACATTCCATATCAGATTGTTCCGGAAATGCATCACTGGCAGATATCACATCTTGGTGTGATCATTCCGCTGGCAGATGCTTATTACCAGAGCAGGCATCCGGAAAAAATCTGTGCAAATGAAAAATTGATGACGCTGACAGCTTATCGGATGAAAAAGAACCTGAAGTGGATCGCCCAGAAGGGAATGTTGTGCCCGGCAAAGCTTTATATGATCAAAGATATGCCGACAGGAATGCTGGCAGGGGTTCTAAGCAGAGTATATCAGAGTGAATTTGGCAACAGATTTCTTTACCGGCATGCGATGCATGCACCGGAAGAATTCCAGCGGCTGCATCAGGAATTCTATAATTATATGAAGACACATACGAAAGAGAGTAACAAAGCATGATAAGACCGATTATGAAAGACATATTTTTCCTGAACCAGAGATCCGAGCCGGCAACAGAGGCGGACAAGCAGGTTGCAGTGGATTTGTTAGATACATTGAAAGCGCACGAGGAAGGCTGTGTCGGCATGGCAGCGAATATGATCGGAGTGAAGAAATGTATCATAGCTGTTAATATGGGATTCATGAATATGGCAATGTTCAATCCGAAGATTGTAAAACGTTCCGGAAAATATGAGACGGAGGAAGGCTGTCTTTCCCTTACTGGTGTGAGAAAATGCACCCGGTATCAGGAGATTGAAGTAGAATATCAGGACATGAATTTCAAAAAGCAGAGACAGAAATATACCGGATGGACGGCACAGATTATTCAGCATGAGATAGATCACTGTCAGGGCATAGTGATATGACACTAAGAAAAGTAAATGTTTTCCTCCTGTTTTATTGACACAATTGTATCAATAGCATACAATAAAACCAGATTGTTAATAAAATAACATATAAAACGTGAAGATTATAGGAGGGTAATATCATGGCAAAGATTTTATGTAGTCCAAGTAAATATGTACAGGGTGCAGGTGAGCTGAAGAAGCTGGGTGAATATGCTCAGAAGTATGGCAAAAAAGCACTTGTACTGATCACAGAATCCGGATATAAACGTATCGGGGACGTTGTAAATACCGGATTTGAAGGATACGAGATCACACCTGTGTACGAGTATTTCAACAGAGAATGCAGTAAGAATGAGATCAACCGACTGGTAGACATCATGAATGAGAAGGGCTGTGATGTCGTGATCGGTATCGGCGGTGGTAAGATCCTGGACACGGCCAAGGCAGTTGCTTATTATAAAGAAGCACCGGTTCTGATTTGTCCAACGATCGCCTCAACAGATGCACCTTGCAGCGCACTGTCTGTTATTTATACAGATGCTGGTGTATTCGAAGAGTACTTATTCCTTCCGGCCAACCCGGACATGGTTCTGATGGATACTGAGATCATTGCAAAATCACCGGTAAGACTTACCGTTTCCGGAATGGGTGATGCGCTGGCAACATATTTTGAAGCAAGAGCCTGTCAGGTAAGCGGAGCAACGACATGTGCGGGTGGACAGGTCACACAGGCAGCAATCGCACTTGCAAAACTCTGTTTTGATACGCTGATGGCAGAAGGAGTAAAGGCAAAACTTGCTTTGGAAGCAGGAGCATGTACACCGGCTGTAGAAAAAGTCATCGAAGCCAATACATTGCTGAGTGGTATCGGATTTGAGAGTGGAGGACTTGCAGGAGCGCACGCAATTCATAATGGATTTACCGTACTGGATGAGTGCCACCATATGTATCACGGTGAGAAGGTTGCATTCGGAACGATTACGCAGCTGGTACTGGAGAATATTCCGGCAGAAGAATTGGAAGATATCATTGACTGGTGTATCGAACTGGGACTGCCTGTGACATTAAAAGAACTGGGAATCACAGAAGTGACGGACGAGAAACTGATGGCAGTTGCAACAGCAGCCTGCGCAGAGAACGATACGCTTCATAATATGCCATTCGAGGTAACACCGGAGACTGTATGTGCAGCAATCAAGGCAGCAGATGCATACGGAAAATATTTCCTCGGAGAATAGTCAAGAATCTGTGAAAATAAAAAATACATAATAAATACAGAGAATCTGCCATTGACAGGTTCTCTGTATTATTTTGCAGAATCATTCTGTATATGAATCTGAAAATTTCGGTAGATTTCAAGAATAACTTAACATCTTTTTTACAAAAATATCGAGTAAATTCAATATTTTCATACTATACCTGAAAATGTACAAAAAACAAAATCAGAAAGTGTGAGAAATATCTATGATCAAATCCTATGTTATTGATACCAATATTTTAATCCAGGCACCTTATGCATGTCAGTGTTTTGAAGAAAACAGGGTGATATTGCCATTGGTTGTATTAGAAGAACTGGACGGCCTGAAGAAAGCAGAAGGAGAAAAGGGAGCAAATGCAAGGCGGGCGATCCGTTTTATGGAAAAGCTCAGACTGAAAGGAGACCTTTTAAAAGGTGTCCAGATGGAAAATGGAGGAATCCTCCGTGTAGAGGCCAATTGTGTAAATGTAGAACTGCCGGAAAGCCTTCCGGAAGATAAGCCGGATAATCGGATCTTAAAAGTATGTAAGGGAATCCTGGAAGAAGAAAAGCCGGTCGTTCTGGTGACAAAAGATCTGGTTCTTAGGTTAAAAGCACAGATTCTCGGAATTGAAGCCCAGGATTTCAGCACAGAGCAGGTCATCGAAGAAGAGGGACAGTACAGCGGCAGACAGATTTGCTATGTGGCGGAAGACAAGTTCAAAGAATTCAAGAAAAAAGGCGTTCATCTGAAGGAACTTTATTTGTCCGATGAAGATGGTAATAAGATCCAGCCGGAACTTACGGAGAATGAATTTATCATATTGAAGGCAGATCAGTCTGTGAAAAAGACACATCTTGGAAGAGTTGAAGGGAAGAAAGTAGTATCGTTAGAATTCCGAAAGAGCCAGCCTTATGGCATCAAACCAAGGAATGCCGGACAGTATTTTTTACAGGAAGCATTGATGAAATCCGCAGAAAAAGCACCGCTTGTAATTGTAAAAGGAATGGCAGGAACGGCGAAGACATTTTACTCACTGGCAGTCGGACTGGAGAAGGTGCTGAACAATCCGACCGGAGAATATAGAAGAATTCTGATCTGCAGACCGAATGCGCAGTTTGACCAGGATATCGGTTTCCTTCCGGGAGGCGAGCAGGAAAAGATATCACCTTTGATGCGTCCGATCGTAGATAATCTAGAGCAGCTGATTGATTCGGATGAAGAAGAGCGTTATCAGGATGAACAGGAATTACAGGGTAAGATTGAAGAGATATTTGCAAGAGGACTGATCCAGACAGAAGCAATGAATTTCATCAGAGGCCGTTCATTTGTGAAGACCTATCTGATCATAGACGAGGCGCAGAACATGACTCCGAATCAGGTGAAAGGAATCATAACAAGAGCCGGAAAAGGAACGAAGATCATTCTGCTTGGTGATCCGAATCAGATAGACCGGCCATTTCTGGATGAGAGAACGAATGGACTTAGTTATGCGTCGGAATACATGAAGGGTAGTCCTTTATGTTATCAGATTACAATGTCTGCAGAAGAATGTGAGCGTTCCGAACTTGCGATGGATGCGATTCACAGATTATAGACATAGATTATAGAATTAGAAGGGAACGAAATAAAATTGAACAAAGTAACATATAAAGCAATCAAAAATATGCCGGAGGTGAATGCCTATATTGAGCAGGGAAACAGGGTACTTGGAGCACTTGGGTTTACCGAACATTCCAGAGGACATGCAGTAAAAGTGGCGGAAACTGCCGGAAATATTCTGGAAAAATTAGGGTATAACCAGCATACGATCGAGCTTGCCAGGATAGCGGGCTATATGCATGACATGGGAAATTGTGTAAACCGTGTGGATCATGCACACAGTTCCGCAATCATGGCATTTCAGATACTGCGGGATCTGAAAGCACCGGATGAAGACATCGCAGTGATCGTCAGTGCAATCGGTCAGCATGATGAGGCAACCGGCATGGCAGTGGATGCGGTATCGGCAGCACTGATACTGGCGGATAAGACGGATGTAAGAAGAAACCGTGTGCGGAACACGATCAAGGAAAGCTTTGACAAACATGACCGGGTGAATTATGCTGCAGTGGCATCCAGTCTGCATGTAAATGTCGAAAAGCAGGTGATTCTGCTGGAGATTGAACTGGATGAAGGAATCTGTTCTATATTAGATTATTTTGAGATTTTCTTACAGCGTATGCTGATGTGCAAGCGTGCGGCAGAGATGCTGGGAATGAAATTCAAGATGAAAGCGAACGGGAATAAGATCTGTTAATCGGATGTGACAAATGAGGGAAAATTGGAAGATGATTTCATAGAACTAGTGATTGACATTCCCTGAAAGACAGTGCTATAATACAACCCTAAAATGAATGTGGATTTTTCTGGAGCAATCTATTTTTCGCCACATGGTTACTGAGTAGAAGTAACCATGTGGTTTTTTGTTGTTACATATTCAGTTGAAACAATCTGTGACAAGATGGGAAAATAGAGAAAAGCATTGCAAAGATCCGCAATAGAATTAGAAGATTAATAGATAGTGCATATGAGAGAAAGGGGATATATATGGATCAGACATATATGAAAGAACAACCGGTATTAAAATTGATCGTATCGATGGCACTGCCGATGGTCATTTCTATGATGGTGAGTTCACTTTATAATATTGTAGACAGCTTCTTCATCGCCAGGATCAGCGAAGATGCCATGACGGCGTTATCACTGGTGTATCCAGTGCAGAATCTGATCAATGCGGTGATGATCGGATTTGGAATCGGAATCAATGCGGTCATCTCATTTTATCTTGGAGCGCAGGATAAAAAGATGGCAGACAGGGCGGCAACACAGGGAATGCTGCTAGGGACGATTCACGGAGTCGGATTTATGATTCTGGGAATTGCCGTAATGAGACCGTTTTTACAGATGTTTACGGGAAATGCACAGATTGTGGACTATGGTGTGCGTTATTCGAAAATTGCATTTTTATTTGCTACGGCATTATCTTGGCAGCTGGTATTTGAGAAGACGTTTCAGGCGGTCGGACGTATGGTGGAGTCAATGACTTGTATGATGTCAGGTGCGATTATCAACATTATCCTGGATCCAGTCCTGATCTTCGGACTTGGACCATTTCCGAAGATGGGAATCGAAGGAGCCGCACTTGCAACAGGGATCGGACAGGCAGCAGGAGCAGTATTGTACCTGATCTTTTATATCGTGAATCCGCTTCCGGTGAAATACAGAAAGAAATATCTGAAGGCTGATTTGAAGCTGTGGAAAAAATTATATGTAATCGGAATTCCGGCAAGCCTGAACCTGGCACTTCCGTCGCTTTTAATCTCTGTATTGAACGTAATACTTACAGGCTATGGGGAAGTCTACGTATTCGTTCTCGGAGTTTACTATAAGCTGCAGACCTTCCTTTACCTTCCAGCAAATGGAATCGTGCAGGGAATGCGTCCGCTTCTCGGATATAATTACGGAGCGGGAGAGCATAAGCGTGTACATAAGATCTTCCAGGATGGCCTGATCCTGGTACTCGTGATGATGGCAGCCGGAATGGCAATCTGTCTGGCAGTTCCGGGACAGCTGATGGGATTATTTACAGCGAATCCGATAACGATGAAGGCCGGAAGTGTGGCACTCAGAGTCATCAGTCTTGGATTCCTTGCTTCATCGGTATCGGTTATCTGCAGCGGGGCACTGGAAGGTCTTGGAAAAGGTGTGCATTCACTGATCATTTCGTTATGCAGATATGTGGTTGTGATTATTCCGGTGGCATTCATTGTCAGCCGTTTTATGGGAGCGGTCGGAGTATGGCATGCGTTCTGGATCACGGAAGTGGTGACTGCGGTGATTGCGTATGTGGTGTATCGGAAAGGCGTGAAGGGATAGTAGAAGAGATAGCGAAAGAGATCATATAAGAGTAGAGAATATAAAGTAAGAAGTGGGAAGTTAAAAGTCAGAAAGAAAGTTTTTTCAGATCTGAATAATCTGAATGTGATTACTTCTACATCTCAGGAATATGAGACCAGCTTTGGATTTACGGAAGAAGAAGTATTTTATGTCCGATCGCATGGACCATTGCCGATCTTTTATCCATTTTATTAATTCCTCAATTTTTATAAATATGACAGGGCTGTCGTACGAAATGATGTGTGCGGCAGCCCTGTTCTTTTGCGCAAAAAGGGCAGGTAAAGACAGAGAAAATTGTAAAAGAAGAGACTACAGGTTTGCGTTGACTGACTAATTGAATAAAGAGTATAATAAACCTATTGATACAGACGGAGTGATTGATATCTATCCGAATGTAAAGAGAAGAAAATACAGGGAAGAAAATAAAAAAAGAATGACTCTGACTGCAAGGTAAGTCCCGAGCAGGAATAGTTATGAATTCGTTTCATTAAAAAGTAGTTAACAGCAGGTTATATTACAGCACGGTATACAAAATCAGGCGATTTCTAACATGAAAGAGAGCCATTTGGGTATATCGTGCTTTATTATATCTAAGTATACAAGAAAAACTTTCAAAGGTAAGTTTTCAGCAATAAGAACATGCAGGAGGAACACACATGTTAAAAGTAGCAATCTACGGAAAAGGTGGAATTGGGAAATCCACCGTCACATCCAATCTGGCAGCAGCATTTGCCACGATGGGGAAGAAAGTCATCCAGATCGGCTGTGATCCGAAGGCAGATTCGACGATGAATCTGCTCGGCGGGGAACCGCTAAGGCCGGTCATGAATTATATGAGAGAAGAAGACGAAGAACCGGAGAAACTGGAAGACATTGCAAAAGAAGGATTCGGAAATGTCTTATGTATCGAGACGGGCGGACCGACACCGGGACTTGGATGTGCGGGAAGAGGAATCATTGCGACATTTCAGTTATTAGAAGATCTGAAATTATTCGAGACCTATAAGCCTGATGTTGTTCTGTATGACGTACTCGGGGACGTGGTCTGCGGTGGATTCGCAGCACCGATCCGGGAAGACTATGCGGAAAAAGTTCTGATCGTGACATCGGGGGAGAAGATGGCACTCTATGCGGCAGATAACATTTCCAAAGCAGTAAAGAACTTTGAAGACAGAAGTTATGCAAGAGTGTTCGGAATCGTACTGAATCACAGAAATGTGGAAAATGAGACCGAAAAAGTAGAGACATTTGCAAAAGAGCATGGATTTGACATCGTGGGAGAGATTCCAAGAAGTGATGAAATTAACCGTTGTGAAGACCAGGGGAAGACGGTGATTGAGGGCAATCCGGAGTCGGACATCAGTAAATGCTTCTATGATCTGGCGGAAATATTATGGAAAGATGAGGAACAGGTATGAGAGGGATTGCCTATTATTGTACGGTAGAAGAATTACAGAAGCGGGGAAGGGATGGTATTCCGGAGCAGTTCCGGTCGAATACGCATCTGATCTACAGTTCTCCGGCGACGCTTGCATTTAATTCGCCGGGAGCGGAAGGATTCGGTGTAAAGAGAGCGGGGCTTGCGATCCCGGATTCGATCATGCTGATCGTGGCACCGGGATGCTGCGGACGGAATACGTCCATGATCAGTTCCATGCCGCAGTATGAGGACCGGTTCTTTTATCTTACGATGGATGAGACCGATATCGTAACGGGAAGACATCTGAAAAAAGTGCCAAAGGCAGTACAGGAGATCTGTGACAGTCTGGAGAAGAAGCCGTCGGTTGTGATGATCTGCATTACCTGCGTGGATGCGCTTCTTGGAACAGATATGGAGCGTATCTGCAGAAAATCCGAAGAAAAGACAGGACTTCCGGTCAGACCGTGTTATATGTATGCGCTGACAAGAGAAGGACGGAAGCCGCCGATGGTGCATGTGCGTCAGTCCTTATATTCTTTATTGAAACCAAAGAAGAAAAAAGGAAATGTCGTGAATCTGCTGGGATTCTTCTCACCACTTATGGATGATTGTGAGTTATATGGAATGCTGGAAAAAGCAGGCGTAAAGGCGATAAACGAGATATCCAGATGCAAAGACTACGAAGAATACCAGACGATGGCAGAGGCGAATTTTAATCTGGTATTACATCCGGAAGCGAGATTCGCAGCGGAAGATTTTCATGAGAAATTGCAGATTCCGTTTATCGAACTTCGGAGATTGTACCAGATTGATAAGATAACGAAGCAGTATCAGGCACTGGGAAATGTTCTGGGGATTCCATTCGAAGATCATGAAGCGGAGGCTGCTGCACTTGATTCCGTAAAATGCTTGAAATCTGCGAAGCCGGATGCAGTTTTCGCCATCGGGGAATGCATGAACGGGGATCCGTTCGAACTGGCACTGGCGCTTGTAAAGTATGGATTCCGGGTGGCTGAGATCTATGGAACGCTGACCGCCGAGAATTTTGTATACCTGAAGAATTTATCTGAATTGAGTCCGCAGACAAAAGTATTTTCCAATATGGAACCAACCATGCTGTATTATGATCCGGAAGAGAGCGGGGTTACAATTACAATTGGCAAAGATGCCTGCTACTATCATCCAGATGTGAAAAACGTGATGTGGAACGAAGAAGTGCAGCCGTACGGATATGCGGGTGTGAGACATTTGTGCGAAAGACTGTTGGAGGTGTAGGCGATGAAAGGATTAAGAAAATATCTGACACCATTTGCACCGGATCAGTCGGGAGCAGTGTCGGTGTTATATGAACTTGGCGGAATGCTGGTCATCTGTGATGCAGGCGGATGTACGGGAAATGTGTGCGGCTTCGATGAGCCAAGATGGTTTGAAACAAGAAGTGCGGTATTCAGTGCGGGACTTCGTGATATGGATGCGATCCTTGGAAGAGATGACAGACTGGTTGCAAAACTTGCAGATGCGGCAGAAAAGCTGGATGTGACATTTGCAGCAGTGATCGGGACTCCGGTTCCCGCAGTGATCGGGACGGATTACCGGGCGCTGGAGCGGATGCTGTCTAAGAAGACGGATCTTTCGGTCCTGACGGTGAATACGGATGGAATGGAATTGTATGACAAGGGAGAAGAAAAGGCATATCTTGCATTGTTCGAGAAATTCAGTGACAAGAACGAAGAGTCTGAGGATATGAATGATAAAGACAGACCACATATCGGGATTATCGGCATGACTCCGCAGGATGTCAGTGACCTGAAGGCAGCAAATAAGATCCGGAAAGTATATGCAGACCAGGGAATGCGTGCCATCTGCTATGGCATGGGAGACGGACTGGATGAAGTGAGAAATGCTTCTCTGGCAGCGAAGAATGTGGTCGTATCTCCGGCAGCATTAAAAGCAGCGCAGTATCTGCAAAAGAAGTTCGGAACACCATATGAGATTGCCTATCCACTGGCATCAGAACTTGTGCCGGAAGTGAATTATCAAGGAAAGAAGATACTGATCGTACAGCAGCAGGTGATTGCAAATGCAGTGCGTAAGGAGATCGAAAAACGAACCGGGGAAAAAGAAGCAATCACAACAGCAACATGGTTCATGCGGAAAGAGGAGATTTTAACGGATCTGAATGTTGATGCCGCAGATGATATTAGTCTGAAAGAAGAGGATGATTTCATTTCGCTGGTGGAAAAAGAAGGATATGATGTGATCTTTGCAGATCCGTGTATGGGGCGGATGATTCCGGGATTTGAAGGGACATTTATTCCGCTGACGCATTTTGCAGTGTCAGGAAAGCTTAACGTGTAAGCAGGATATATGGGAAACCTATATGTTTTAGACAGGGGGGAAGAAACGGATGATAACAAAGAAAATCCGTGTCTACGGAATTGTGCAGGGCGTCGGCTTCAGACCGACTGTGAGCCGTCATGCAGCGGCTGCCGGAATCACCGGAAGTGTGTGTAACAAAGGTCCCTATGTGGAAATCTTTGCACAGGGAGAGGAAAAATGTGTAAAAGATTTTCTGGAGAAACTGGAAAATCAGCCGCCGAAGAGAGCTGCCATATTGAAGATCAATACAGAAGATGTAAAAGAGGAAGAATACGGGAAATTCAATGATTTTCAGATCATAGAAAGCGAGAAGACAAAAGGGGAGATCTTCGTCTCGCCGGATATTGCAATCTGCGAAGAATGCAAGAAAGAAATGTACGATCCAAAGGACCGGCGTTATCTGCACCCATTTATCAACTGCACCTGCTGCGGTCCCAGACTTACGATCCTGGATGCACTTCCATATGACCGGGAACGGACCAGCATGAAGGAATTCCCGATGTGTCCGGACTGTGCTTCGGAGTATGAGGATCCGGCGACCAGACGTTATGATGCACAGCCGGTATGCTGCAACGATTGTGGTCCGGAAGTGTATCTGACCGGCAGGGAAGAACGGGGAAGAGCTGCGATCATTGCCACAAGAAAAATGATCCATGATGGCGGGATCGTGGCAATCAAGGGAATCGGCGGATTCCATCTCTGCTGTGATGCGACGAATGAGGAAGCAGTACAGAGACTGCGGACATTAAAGAACCGTCCGGCGAAACCGTTTGCCGTGATGGCGCGGGATGTGGAAGCGGTAAAGCAGGAATGTCTGGTAAATGAAGTACAGGAGGAGATCCTGGATGGACACCAGAAGCCGATCCTGTTACTTGAAAAACGGAAAAAATCTGCAGACAGTACAGGTCTTTGCAAGGCAGTTGCTCCGGGCAATCCGAAAGTCGGCATCATGCTCCCATATGCTCCGGTACAGATGCTGTTATTCCGATATGACGACGGGATCCAGATGCCGGATTATCTCGTAATGACGAGCGGCAATACCTCCGGTGCACCGATCTGCAGGGATGACAAAGAAGCGGTGGAGGAACTGTCACAACTATGTGATCTGATCCTTTCTCATGACCGGAAGATACGGATCCGGGCGGACGATTCGGTGATGGATTTTTATAAGGGAGAGCCTTATATGATCCGGCGCTCCAGAGGCTATGCGCCGCTTCCGACGATGGTGACGATGCCGTGGAAAGGACAGGTGCTGGCCGCAGGCGGAGAACTTAAGAATACATTCTGTATCGGAGTGGATGGACGTTTCTATCTGTCCCCGTATGTAGGGGATCTGGAAGATCTCCGTACTGTAAAAGCGTTGCAAGAGACGATCCACAGATTCGAGACACTTCTGGAGGTAGAACCGGAAGTTGCAGCATGTGATCTGCATCCAAAATACAACTCGACAGTCGTTGCAGAAGAACTGGGACTTCCCGCCGTAAAGATCCAGCATCATTATGCACATATTTTATCCTGTATGGCAGAAAATGACCGGAAAGAGCAGGTGCTCGGCGTGGCATTCGACGGAACCGGATATGGTACAGATGGAACCATCTGGGGAGGCGAACTTCTGCTTGCAGATTATCACGGATTTGAACGGATGGGAAGTATCGAACCATTTCTTCAGATCGGAGGCGATATTTCTGCTAAAGAAGGATGGCGAATTGCAGTTTCACTGATCTATCAGCAGACACAGGATAAAGAGCAGACAATGGAGATTGTAAAGAAGATTAACCTGTGCAGTGAATCGGAATGCAAAGTGCTTCTTGCCATGGCGGACCGGAAAATGAATGCTGTGCTATCAACCAGTGCGGGACGTCTGTTCGATGCAGTCAGTGCAATTCTTGGAATCCGGACGAAGTCTACGTTCGAAGGGGAGGCTTCGATGGCACTTGAATTTGCCGCAGAAGCTTATGAGAAAGAGATCTGGGAAATTGATGAGCCGGCAGATGGTGAAAGCGGTCCGGATGAAGAAAAGAAAGAGCCGGAAGACAGGCTGATTATGAAGACAGGAAGCCTTATAAAATATCTGACAGAGAAGAAAACAGAAGGCATTCAGGCTGAAAAATTAGCTTATATCTTTCATCAAAAGCTGGCAGACCTTATAATCTGTGGCTGCAGGCAGATCAGAAAGAAAACAAAATGTAATTGTGTGGCATTAAGCGGCGGTGTATTCCAGAATCGGCTGTTGTTGAGAATGGTGGAAGAAGGTCTGGAAAAAGAACATTTTACCGTACTCAGACATCACCTGATCCCGGCAAATGACGGCGGGATCGCACTGGGACAGGCAGCATATGCCATGCAGTATATTCAGGAGGAAAAATAACATGTGTGTAGGATTATCAGCAAAAGTAGTCCGTATCAGTGACGGTACGGCAGTTGTAGACGCAGGGGGGGCAAAAAGAGAGGTCTCTTCAGAATTACTGGAAGATCTGGAACCGGGAGACTATGTAATGGTGCATGCAGGAATCGCCATTGCAAAGATCACCGATGAAGATGACAGTGAGACAGATCAGTTGATGGAGGAACTTTTATAATGAGTGGCGAGATGAAGAAAACGGCAAGAGCGATCATAGAAGGATATGACGGTCCCGCAGTACGGATCATGGAAGTGTGTGGAACGCATACACACGAGATCTTCCGTCTCGGTATCCGAAAGCTCCTTCCAAAGCAGGTAGAACTGATCTCAGGTCCGGGATGTCCGGTTTGTGTCACACCGGTAAGCTATATAGATGAGGCGGTATATCTTGCATTGGAAAAAGCTGTAACTATCTGTACATTCGGAGATCTGGTGCGTGTGCCGGGAAGTAAGAAGAGTCTGGCAGATGCAAGAAGCGAAGGCGGGAAGATCCATATCGTCTATTCACCTGCCGATGCGGAAAAATATGCAAAAGAACATCCGGAAGAAGAGGTTGTATTCTTATCTGTAGGATTCGAGACGACGACTCCAGCGGGATGTCTGTCTGTCAAAAAAGCAAAAGAAGAAGGAATCACGAACTATTCCATGCTGATCGCAAATAAAACGATGCCGCAGGCATACGAAGCATTAAAAGGAAGCGCAGACATTTTCTTATATCCGGGACATGTCAATGCGATCACAGGAACAAAGCTTTGTGAAGAACTGGTGCAGGAAGGTGTAAGCGGTGTGGTGGCAGGCTTTACGGCAAAAGAACTTCTGACTGCACTGGCAGTTGCGCTGACACATTTTCAGAAAGGGAAACCGTTCTTTGTAAATTGTTATCCGCGTGTAGTGACAGAAGAAGGAAGTAAAGAAGCGCAGAGACTGGTGGATACGCTGATGGAAGCATGTGACAGTGAATGGAGAGGACTCGGAATCATACCGGGATCAGGACTTCGTTTACGTGATGAGTGGGGTATGTATGATGCCAGAAAGAAATATCAGGTTCCGAAGATGGAAGGAAGGGCGAATCCGGCCTGCAGATGCGGGGATGTATTACAGGGAAAATGTAAACCATCCGACTGTAAAGTATTTGGAAAGACCTGTACACCGCAGCATCCGGTAGGTGCATGTATGGTATCCGGAGAGGGAGCCTGTTCAGCGTATTATATGTATGGAAGAGAATAAAAACAGACGGAAAATAACAAGGAAGTGGACAAAATGAATGAGTATGTGGATAATGAAGCAAGAAAAGCAAGATTAGTGGGGAAAACTGTGACGATGGCACATGGTGCAGGAGGACGTCAGACGTCAGAGCTGATCGATATGATCTTCAAAGCACATTTTGATAATCCGGATCTGACTGCGGATGATGCGGCAGTTCTGACACCGCCGATTGGAAAGATGGCAGTGTCTACCGATGGATTTATCGTATCACCGGCATTCTATCCGGGAGGAAATATCGGAAAACTGTCTCTTTGCGGAACAGTCAATGATCTGGCGTGTATGGGAGCAAAGCCACTGTATCTGACCTGTGCATTTGTCATTGAGGAAGGATTTCCAATGGACAAACTGGAAGAAATTGCGTCAGCAATGGAAAAAACCGCCAAAGAAGCAGGTGTTCACATCGTGTCCGGTGACACAAAGGTAGCCGGAAAAGGGCAGGTGGACGGAGTATTTATCACAACAACAGGAATGGGACAGATTGAAGATGGAGTTAAAGTCGGCGGCGAGCTTGCGAAACCCGGTGATGCGGTTATTGTAACAGGAGATATTGGACGCCATGGCTGTACAATCCTGCTTGAGAGAGAAGATTTGGGAATTGAGGCCGATATCAAGAGTGATTGTGCACCCCTTTGGAAGACGGTGGAAGCAGTGATGAACAGGACACACGATCTGCATGTTATTCGTGATGCGACACGTGGCGGCGTGGGAACTGTATTATATGAAATTGCGAAGCAGAGCCAGGTAGGCGTACAGCTTGACAGCGCCAATATTCCGGTTCAACCGGAAGTAAGGGGTGTCTGTGGCATGTTGGGACTGGAACCATTGTATCTTGCATGTGAAGGAACTATGGTCATCATTGCACCGAAGGAAGAAGCAGCGAAGATTGTGGAGACATTGCATCAGTGCCCATATTCAGAAAATGCTGCTATTATTGGTGAAATTACAGAAGAACAGCCGGGAAAAGTCGTAATGATGACGGAGATTGGAACCCAGGCATTATTGCCACAGCCAGGCGGAGAATTATTGCCGAGAATCTGCTAAGATCAGATTACTTAGAAATAAGAGCAGGGAGAGAAAGTATGGAAACAAGAGTAGCAGTGATTTCTATTATTGTAGAAAACCCGGAGACGACGGAGCAGTTGAATCAATATCTGCATGAGTCTGGAAAATATATTATTGGAAGAATGGGAATCCCGTACCGTCAAAAAGGAATCCATATTATCAGTATTGCGATTGATGCGCCGCAGGATGTGATCAGTGCGCTTTCTGGAAAAATAGGGCGTCTTAAGGGAGTGTCGGCAAAGACTGCTTACTCCAATGTCATCACCAAACCGGAGGAATTATCATGTTAAAAATTGCAGTTTATGGCAAAGGCGGTATCGGAAAATCTATGACAGTATCCAATATGGCGGTCGCACTGGCTGAAAAAGGATTATCAGTTATGC
>ENA-USUG01003312-USUG01003312.1-human-gut-metagenome-genome-assembly--contig:-NODE-3312-length-22279-cov-14.806774_pt1 | contig 22279 bp, 21 predicted proteins | sample MGYA00250059_ERZ773394 | MGnify/ENA primary metagenome ERZ773394 (study PRJEB29103, sample SAMN06111957) | human gut metagenome | biome: human gut; feature: ankylosing spondylitis patient; material... | reverse complement strand
GTGCGTACGGATGTTGCGCATACGCTAGTGTCAAGACTGGGGAAAATATTTAGGACAATACGTTTACCTTTTTCGCTTGCCAAGGTTAATTCGGATAAATCTGTTTTCACTAATGAGAAATCGGGAGCTACTGAACCGACTGAAGGTAAATTACCTTTTGTGTGTATGCTATTACCTGCGAGTGTTATTTTTGCCATAGTGTTTTAAATTTTAGTGTTTGACTTATTATTGTTTTTCAAATATATAATTTTATTTTTCTCCCACAAAAAGAAAATTCACAACTTATTTTACGAGAGTTGGAAAATAAAGTTTTACGAAAGCGAATGAAATTTTGTCTTTGTTAAATGTATTATGGATAATAATGCGGAGGGTTCATTTTAATCTAAAAAAATATGAGCGAATGTTTGTATTTATAGGAGAAAGCACTATCTTTGCACCGTTAAAATTGAATGACACTTGGTTCGGTAGCTCAGCTGGATAGAGCAACGGCCTTCTAAGCCGTAGGTCTTGGGTTCGAATCCCAACCGGATCACTAGAGGGAGAATTTATAGGTTCTCCCTTTTTTCTTATAAACAGGATATTACGTTGTAAAGGTGGGATCAGAGAGGCAGTTCTATAGTATTTCTTTAGAAAGTCAAATAGAAATAGAGAAACGAAAAAATTTATCGCTTATCTTTGTCGCATGACGACCAATAATATAACTCCCGAAGAATTATGGGCAAGACAGCAGATCAGCCCACTGGATGTGGACTATGATTTGTGGAATGAACGCAGGGCATCTATACAGACATTTTCGCGAATAAGCCAAAGCTGCATCTTTACCGTAGATGTTTTCAAAGAACGATACGATTTTGCATCCGATAATTTTGCGACTATCTTCGGATATAACCCTACATGGATAAAGACGATTCGGAAGCAGGGGGATTTATTGGAGGAACGGATTCACCCGGACGACCGGGCACAGCTCGTCGAACACCAGATTGAACACGGGCAGTTCATCTATTCACTTCCGCGGGAGCAAAGAAATGATTATCAGCAGATATTTCAGTTTCGTATGCTAAATGTCCGGCAGAAATATGTGAATGTAATCAGTCGTCACCAAGTGATTCAGAAAGACAAGAAGGGAAAGGCGTGGATAATTATGGGAGTAATGGATCTTTCTCCCGATCAAACTCCGATGGAGCGAATCAAGCGAACAGTTATAAATCGCAAGACGGGTGAGATACTTGCATCGACAGTTGTTCCGTCAAATCAACAATTAACCAAGCGGGAAAAGGAAATACTTTTATTAATCCGACGGGGCTTTTTGAGCAAGGAGATTGCTTTTAAATTGAACCTTAGTATTTACACGGTAAACAATCACCGCAAGAATATATTGGCAAAACTGAATGTCGATAACGTGATCGAAGCCATTAACCGGGCAGAAAGTTACGGCATTCTCTATTAACTAAGCATTAGCGTTTTATCTTCATGTAGATCATTACTCAATCACTTCAATATAAAAACTGACAGGACGAAAGCCATCGTTACACGAAATCATTGCCGAGTGCGGATTCTTCATCCAGCCGTCATAGAAGTTACCGCCTCCATTGGCTAATTCTGTAACAAAATAATTCATTGAATTCCATGCGCTTTCACATAGTTCTTCCGGTTTCTGCCCATCAACTGAAATAAAAGTTGTACCTTCTTCAATATCACAAGTGTGTTCAATAGGATTTTCGTACATAGCCGACAAATCACTATGTTGCACCTTTCTTATGGCTGTTATTTTAATCTTTTTCATTTTCAATATTTATCACATATGATAATATACAAGTTTACTTATTTACCTCACTTTGCAGAGCTGCTTTGAACGTATTTTCCATTACGACAACCAATCCAAGCTATTGGGCAACGGATTGTTTTTTCTCCATTGTTCCAGTTCTTCGTAACTGCGAACTCCGCCCACGAAAACAGCATGATAGATTTCTATGCTGGGAATCTGTACACCGTCCGGTACATCAAATTTGATTTGGAGGATGGTTTGCTTGATTTCAGGAGTAAGTCGATTTGTAATGGCAGCTGTTATTTTTTCTATCACACCATCATATTTTGAGCCTTTGCGAATATGAATCATGTCGAACTTCCATGTATTTCCGTTCTCGTCTTCGTAAATGGCGTGCCATTCGATGCATTCTTCTTCTGTCTGAATCAGATTCTTATAGTGGACTTCCTTTAAAGAGAGTCGTTCGGCAAGTTTCTGCATTACAGAAAAACTGGCTCCAATATCTAGTGTCTCGGTATAGATATGCAGGTCTATATCCCTACTTTTTGCCAACAGACCGGATTTGAGTGAGCCTACCAAATGAACAATTGCCCCAATGTGCTCCCATGCGGGAATAATACCGGTGTGTTCCAGTATTTTCCAGGCAGTTTGCTGATTGTATCGGGCAAGTTCAAGAATATCCATATCATTCATTTTCAGTGTGCAAAGATACAAAACTTATAGATACATAGCTATAAATAGCTATTTTCTATCCTATTGTATTGCAGTAATTTTGCGAACCGTTTTGACTCTATTGTCATCCTTTAGCAACAAATTATTATGATATTCAATCAAACAGAGAAACAAGAAAGAGGCTATTTACATCAAATAATCAATCGGTTGAAGCAGATAATCAGCCACACCGATGTGTCTGTAAAAGATCATGTAGATGTATTGGCGGAGTACAAAGACTACCTTTGGAGTAATAAAGATATCGATCCGCATGAGATTCGCTCCATGCGTGAAAGTATTTTGAATCATTTTGCCATAGGTGAAAGTGTAATTGACAAACGCCAACGGCTTGCCAGAATGGTGGATATTCCCTATTTCGGACGAATAGACTTTCAAGAGAAGAGTGAGAACCGTCCGGTAATCCCTGTTTATATCGGCATACATACCTTTCATGATACTGAAAGCCGGACAACCGTGATTTACGATTGGCGGGCTCCTATTTCGAGCATGTTCTACGATCATGAACTGGGCGAAGCATCTTATCAATCCCCATCGGGAGAGATAAAAGGGGATATTTCATTGAAACGGCAATACCGGATTCGGGCTGGAAAGATGGAATTCATGATCGAAAGTGCGCTGACCGTCCACGATGATATTCTGCAAAAGGAACTAAGTTCTAATGCAGATGATAAGATGAAGAACATCGTTGCTACCATCCAGCGAGAGCAAAACCGGATTATCCGTAATGAGGAAGCCCGAACACTCATCATTCAGGGAGTAGCGGGTTCCGGCAAAACATCCATAGCCCTGCACCGCATCGCCTACTTGCTGTATGCTTTTCAGGGCAGTATCTCTTCAAAAGACATATTGATCGTTTCTCCGAATAAGGTGTTTGCCGATTACATCTCTAACGTTTTACCCGAACTGGGCGAAAAGAACGTACCTGAAATCAGCATGGAACAGATACTTTCCGAAGTGCTGAATCACAAATACCAGAGTTTTTTCGAGCAAGTGGATGAATTGCTGACAAAACCAACTCCGGACTTTATCGAGCGAATCGAATATAAATCATCTTTCGATTTTATCGCAAGTCTGGATCGTTTCATTCTGCACATGGAAAACCACTATTTTAGAGCAGAAGATGTGAAGTTAACCAAACGCATTACCATCCCGGCCGAATTTATTAAAGAGCAATTCCACCGTTTCCACCGCTATCCTATGCGCCAGCGGTTCGAGGCTATGACGGATTATATTCTCGATATGATGAAAGTACAGTACGCTTTCACGGTGACGACTGTGGAGCGGAATTTCCTAAAGAAAGAGATCAAGCGAATGTTTGCTGGAGGGAATGACCTGCAAGTCTATAAAGATTTCTTTGCATGGACGGGGAAGCCGGAACTGTTTAAAATGCGGAAGAATCGCACACTTGAATATTCTGACTTAGCACCATTGGCGTATCTACATATTGTTTTGGAAGGTGGAACAAAGAATAGTGTCAAACATTTGCTGGTAGATGAAATGCAAGATTATTCTCCCATCCAGTACAAGGTGATACAAAAGCTATTTCCTTGTCGGAAAACGTTGTTGGGTGATGCCAGCCAGTCGGTTAATCCTTACGGCTCGTCTACTGCGGATATGATTCAGAAAGCTCTTGTCACGGGCGAAGTGATGAAGCTATGTAAAAGTTACCGTTCTACTTATGAGATCACTGATTTCGCACAGAGGATACGGACAAATACCAATCTTGAACCTGTCGCACGACATGGAGAAAAACCACGGGTACTACGATATAATAATGAGAAGGAAGAACTATCTTCCATTAAAGAGTTAATTGCCACCTATCAGGCATCCACTTATAAATCGCTAGGAATTGTCTGTAAAACCGAATCGCAAGCACGTGAGATGGCAGATAAATTACAAATTCCCGATATTCATTTCCTGTCGAATCAAAGTACTGCTTTTGTACAGGGTATCGTTATCACCTCTGCACATATAGCCAAGGGCTTGGAATTCGATGAGGTGATTATCCCGCAGGTGGATGATAAAAATTATCATTCAGAGATCGATAGGAGTATGCTATACGTGGCGGTGACGAGAGCAATGCACCGTTTAACGCTGACATATAGTCGGAACAAAACACCATTATTCGATTAATTAAAAATGACACAGAGAGAAATAGTACAAGGATTTTATTATTTATCTGAAAAGTAAACACGATTAAAACGAATCAAGTTATGATGAAAAAATATATCCACGTACCGGAGATAAGCAAACCGTCTATTTGAATGCCGTGATTAAAGACCCACAAATAGAGGTGGGCGATTATACTATTTACAATGATTTATTGAAATCCTTATCCACCTATACCTTTCCTCTATTCTATGAAGAATGGGAATTTCAATGATCAGTGGTTTCATTTGATGAGCATGATAACACTTCCGCCCGTGATGAGTAAAGCGCCGATAATGACCTTTAAACTAACAGGTTCTTTCAATAAAAAGAAAGAGAGGAAAATGGTGATGACCACGCTTAATTTATCTATTGGGGCAACACGTGATACTTCTCCGCTTTGCAATGCTTTGAAATAAAAGAGCCATGAGAGTCCGGTTGCTATCCCGGAAAGAATCAGGAATACCCAAGTGTGACGGCTGATGTCTTTTATTTCTCCCAGGTGTGAACCGAACAACACGATACCCCAGGTTATTATTAGAATAATTGAAGTACGGATAGCTGTTGCCAGATCTGAATTTATGTCTTTTACTCCGATCTTTGCGAATATTGCTGTTAATGCAGCAAAGAGGGCTGATAATAATGCGTAATATTTCCACATAAGTTAATAATCATTTGTTGGTTGCAAAATTACAGATTTTAATGAAATAACTTTAACAAAGTTAGGCGGGAATTTTGTAGAAATTTTGAAGATGGAGAGGTATTTGAGGAAATGAAGAGTGTTAAATGTTCTTTATGGCATCATATATTCAAATGTATGTTTATATATTTGTATGTACGAAAAAGGAGAATATGAAAACAGAATGTTTTACGCGAGAAGAGTTGGAAAAGCTGGCCTACGTATTGAAAGCGGTGGCACACCCGAATCGATTGAAGATTATATGCTTGCTCTCGAAAAACGGGGAGATGAGCGTATCGGATATATGTGATCGGATGGGATGCAGTCAGGCGTTGATTTCGCACCACCTGACCGATATGCAGGCAAAGGGAATTTTGTCGATCCGGCGAGAGGGGCGTAATGCTTTTTATCGTATGGTAAGTGATCATATCACGGAGGCTATGCGTTGCATGATGAAATGCATGAAGTAAGGCTGTGAGCCTTGCTGGAGGTGCTTTAAGTATCACATTTGAAGAAATAATGGAAGAATATATTAACCCCTAAAATCTAAGCGTGTATGAAATATTTGATTGTTGGTGGTGTGGCGGGAGGAGCCTCGACGGCAGCCCGTTTGCGTAGGCTCGATGAAAGTGCTGAAATTATTATGTTTGAGAGAGGTGATTATATCTCTTATGCCAATTGCGGTTTACCTTATTATATTGGTGAGTTGATTTACCAGCGAGAGAAGCTTTTCGTGCAAACTCCCGAAAGTTTTGCCGCTCGTTTTAATATAGAGGCTCGGGTACGTTCGGAAGTGAAACGTGTAAACCCGGAAAAGAAAACGATCATGGTACATAATTTGGCCTTAGGAGGGCTTTATGAAGAGACGTATGATAAATTGATCTTGTCGCCGGGAGCGGCTCCGGTGCGTCCTCCACTGGAAGGGATTGATATGGAAGGGATTTTTACCATGCGTAATGTGAACGATACGGATCGGGTGAAAGAGTATATCGAGGAACATGATGTGAAATATGCCTTGATCGTAGGGGCCGGGTTTATCGGTTTGGAGATGGCTGAGAATTTGCACGAGTGTGGCATTCAAGTGTCGGTTGTGGAAATGGCAGATCAAGTGATGACTCCGGTGGATTATGAGATTGCTACTGTGATACACCAGCATTTTAAGTCCAAAAGTGTCGGGCTGCATTTGCAGGAGGCGGTGATTGCGTTTCATCCTGCGGAGGACGGTATCGACGTGGTGCTGAAAAGCGGATTGGTGTTGCGGGTGGATATCGTGTTGCTTTCTATCGGGGTACGCCCGGATGTAAAACTGGCACGGGAGGCTGGGTTAGAGATCGGGGAGACGGGGGGAATTAAGGTAAACGAGTTTTTGCAAACTTCCCATCCGGATATTTATGCCGTGGGAGATGCTATCGAGTTCCCGAACCCGCTGAGCGGTCGCCCTGCTTTGGCGTTTTTGGCTGGACCGGCCAACAAGCAGGGGCGTATTTGTGCCGATAACGTGGTGAACGGTAATCATCAAAAATATAAAGGCTCTATCGGTACGGCAATAGCTAAGGTTTTCGACTTGACTGTTGGGGCAACAGGGTTGTCTGCTAAAATGCTTGATCGCCTGCAAATGCCTTATAAGGAGGTGATCGTGCATGGAGCATCTCATGCCGGGTATTATCCGGGGGCGGTAATGATGGATATAAAGATTAATTTCTCTCCGGAAAATGGAAAGTTACTAGGAGCTCAAGCCGTGGGAGTTGACGGGGTCGACAAGCGGTTGGAGATGATGTCTGCCGTGATTCGGAATGGAGGAACAATTTATGATTTGATGGAATTGGAACAGGCTTATGCACCCCCTTACTCGTCCGCGAAAGACCCGGTGAATATGGCCGGGTTTGTGGCGGATAATGTGTTGAGTGGAAAGGTGAAGATAATCAGTTGGCGGGAGTTGAAAGATATGGACCACTCCAAAGTGATGTTGGTGGACGTGCGTACCCCCGAGGAGTTTGGCAGGGGAAGTATAAAGGGTGCCGTGAATATTCCCTTGGATGGTTCACGGGGGAAATACCAGAATTTGCCAAAGGATCGGACAATCGTGGTGTTCTGTGCGATTGGATTGAGAGGGTATATCGCTACCCGTATATTGATGCAATATGGTTACGATGTGGTAAATTTGAATGGGGGATATAGAACGTATTCTACAGCGATGGCAGAACAATGTTCGGCAGGGTAATTACCATACCCTGCCGGATTTACGCCATCCTTTTTTGTAATAATTTTCGCTCAAATGGTTGATCATAACACCTTTTGATGTGCTTGCATGAGCAAAGTAGCCCTTTTTAAGGTAGATGCCTATGTGGTTAAGGGTTCTTTTTTTCCGCTTGGAAAAATTGAAAAAGACAAGATCTCCCGGTTTCAAACGGCGTTTCCCGATACGCTGACAATCTTTATTATAGATATTAACGACTGCACGTTGCAGGGATTTGTGATAGACATTTTGATACACGGCCCCCACGAATCCTGAACAATCAACCCCTGCACGGGTAGTCCCTCCATATCGGTAAGGAGTTCCTAACCATCGACTGACCTCTTCCAACAGGGGAAGATCGTCTTTCCGGTTCACGGTGAATCCCAGTTTGCGGGATAGCTGTGCGGTTTTGCTTTTTTGAATGGCGAGTTGTTTGGATGAGGTGCAGGACGAAAAGACGATGGTCAATAAAAGAATGCCAATGTATAATGTATTAAATTTAAATGTTCTGTTCATAATCTATTAGTTGCCAATAATGTCAACAAAGATAGGGAATTCGGAAGAATGGGTTGTTTTTTTTCGTATTTTTGTTTCTGAATTGGTGTTAAAAAGAGACTGAAAGACTTGGTATTTGTTATAGGAGAGATACGTAAACTAGCAAATGAATTATTTGGCGCATATATTTCTCTCGGGAGATGACCGGAGAGTACAGATTGGAAACTTTGTTGGAGATGCTGTTAAAGGACGGGCTTACGAAAATTATCCGTTAGGTTTTCGGAAGGGTATTCTGTTACACCGGGAGATTGATGATTACACGGATCATCATCCCGTGGTTCGAGAGGCAATAGATATGTTGCGAGCTGATTTCGGACGTTATTCCGGTGTTTTGACGGATATTTATTTCGATCATTTATTAGCAAGGAATTTCCGACATTATTCTGGGCGGTCGTTGAGACGGTTTGCTTGGGGGTTTTATGGGGCATTAATATTGAACTATCGTTATTTGCCGGAACGTTTCAAGGGATTTCTTTGGCATTTTATCCTGACGAATCGGCTGGTGCGTTACGCTTCCCTTTCCGGGATCGAGCGTTCGCTGGGAATTATGGTGGAGTACAAGAATCTAAGAATTGACCCCGGGGCGGCTATCGTCTTTTTCGAGAGGAATCAGGAGCGGTTGCAGGAACTGTTCGATCGTTTCTTGCCGGATGTCCGGAAAATGTGCCACTTAGTATTGGAAATGAATGCAAATTGTTAATCTTTAATTATAAATTTTGGTATATGGAAGAATTGTTTACAAGTACTTCTAATGTGTCATTAGATGTGTTTTTAACTAAGATGATCGATTTGGGTGTATCGGTCGGTTCTAAGATTTTGTTGGCAATCGTGGTGTTCCTCGTGGGGCGTTGGATTGTTCGGCGATTAAATAATTTGTTGGCGAAAATATTGGAAAAACGTCACGTGGAGGCCTCTTTGTCTACCTTCGTGAAGAGTTTGGTGAGTATCTCGTTAACACTGTTGTTGATTATCGTAGTGATTGGGGTGCTTGGCATTGAGACTAGCTCGTTTATTGCCCTTTTTGCATCTGCCGGTGTTGCTATCGGCATGGCTTTGAGCGGTACGTTGCAGAATTTTGCCGGAGGGGTAATGATTCTATTGTTCAAGCCGTTTAAGGTTGGTGACACGATCGAGGCACAGGGACAGTGCGGTACGGTGAGGGAGATCCAGATATTTAACACCATTCTGGCGACTCCCGATAATAAGATTATTATTATCCCGAATGGCGGTTTGTCCACGGGATTAATGAAAAATTATTCTAAAGAAGCTACCCGCCGTGTGGATTGGGAATTCGGTATTGCTTATGGGGATGATTACACGAAAGCGAAGAGTGTGATTGCTCGTTTGCTGGATGCGGATGGGCGTGTATTGAAAGACCCGGCTTATTTTATTGCCTTGACTTCTTTGGGTGAGAGTTCTGTCAATATCGTGGTTCGAGCTTGGGTAAAGTCCGAGGATTACTGGGGTGTTTATTTTGATATGAACGAGAAGGTGTATAAGACGTTTGCCGAGGAAAATCTGAATATCCCGTTCCCGCAATTGGACGTGCATTTGCATGGGAAGACAGAATAGGTTTCTGTCGTTGCAAGTTAACGGGTTACAGGTTACAAGTTATTTAAATAGAAGTGGTAGCTATTGAAAGATGGTTACCACTTACTTAAATTTTAATTCGTTATGGTACTTCTTTGGTTGGATTTGAATTCTTCGTATGCTCATTCATCATTGGCCCTTCCGGCAATTCATGCTCAGGTGGAAGGAAAGGAGGGGGATGTAGAATGGCGGAAGGTTTCAGCGACGATCAATTCGAACGTGGGAAGTGTGGTGGCCGAGATCGTGGCGGCCCGGCCGGATGTGCTAGCAGCAACAGCGTGGTTGTTCACGCATGAGGTGTTGTTAAAGATCACGGCCCGGGTGAAGGCCTTGTTGCCGGAATGTACCATTATATTCGGCGGACCGGAGATGCTGGGGGATAATGAGGAGTATTTGCGTCGCAATCGGCACGTGGCTTGCGTGTTTCGGGGAGAGGGTGAGCTGGGATTTCATGAGTGGCTGAGGGTGTACGATTGTCCTTCCCGGTGGAATGAGGTTGTGGGGCTGTGTTGGTTAGACGTGGAGGGAGTGTATCATGACGGTGGATTGGCGAGGGTGATGGAGTTTGACCGATTGATGATACCGGAACATAGTCGTTTTTTCGATTGGACAAAGCCATTCGTGCAGTTGGAAACGACAAGGGGATGTTTTAATACCTGTGCTTTTTGCGTGAGCGGGGCGGAGAAACCTGTGCGGGCGTTGTCCGTGGAGCGTATTCGGGAGCGCCTGACTGTTATTCGGGATCATGGTATTCGGGATATTCGGTTACTGGATCGTACTTTTAACGGGTCTTCCCGAAGAGCAATCAGTTTGTTGGAGTTGTTCCGGGAGTTTGCTCCGGGCATGCATTTCCATTTGGAGATTCATCCGGCGTTGCTTTCCGACGAGGTAAAGGCATTGTTGCGGGAGTTGCCCGCGGGGTTACTGCATTTGGAAGCGGGGATTCAGAGTTTGCGGGAGAATGTATTGCAGGCTTGTCGGAGACTCGGTGATTTGCAGGAGGCTTTGAATGGGTTATCTTATTTGGCGTCGTTGCCTAATTTGGTGGTACATGCGGATCTGATTGCCGGGTTACCGCTATATTCTTTGAAACAGATGATTGAGGATGTGCGGGTGTTGGCCGGTTTCGGAACGGAAGAGATTCAGTTGGAGTTATTGAAGTTATTGCCCGGAACGGCGATGCGTGCGGAAGCCGGGGCTTTGGGAATTGTCTATTCTCCGGACGTTCCGTATGAGGTGTTGCAGACGGAAGCGATGTCGGTGGAGGATTTGCGTCAAGCCCGGTTGTTGTCTCGTTTGATTGATGGTTTTTATAATGCTTTGGCATGGCAGGGGGTGACTCGTAAGTTAATCAAACATGATGAACGTTTTTTGTCGGATTTCTTGTCTTGGATGGAGAAGCAAGAGTTGTTGGAACAACCGCTTAGTTTGGAGCGACGAGGGGCGTTGTTGTACGAATTCTGTGAAGAACGATACCCGATGTTTCTGACAGATATTTCGGTGGCATGGATCGTGGCAGGAATTCCTTTTGCCAAAGAGCCCAGCAAACGGCTGAAGCCTTGGAGTAACGAGATACCGAAAGATGTAGTAAACGTGATGGGGAAATACGAGAGTGTGATGCGGGTGTATCATCTGCCCGGTGAAAAGGAAGAGTTCTGGTTCGGTTTCGATCGGGGAAAGTCGGCGTCAAAGCCTCTGTATATGGGGAGGAAAGAAACTTTATAATCTTTTTTTTAATTTATTTGTTTATCCAATTGTTTATCATCTGTCGGCCTTGACGGGTGATGATGGATTCTGGGTGATATTGAACAGCGTGGATGGGAAGGGTTGTATGGTAGAAGGACATAATATGGCCTTCTTCGTCAAAAGCACTGATGTGGAAGCACGACGGGAGGGTGTGTGGATTGACAATCCACGAATGGTAGCGTCCCACTTGTACGGGAAGGTGGAGACCGTGGTAGAGAATATCCGTGTGATCCACGATCGTGAGACGGCTTTCGTGACCGTGCTTGGGATGAGCTAGTTGTTGTAGGCTGGCACCGAAGGCTTCGGCAATGGCTTGATGACCGAGGCATACACCGAGAATATCATGGGTCGTTTTGCAATGCTCGATGAGGGCGAGGAGATCTCCGGCTTCGGCAGGAATGCCCGGTCCGGGGGATAGTAGAAGTTTGTCGTAGCGATCGAGAGAGGAAAAGTCGATTCGGTCGTTCTGAACAATGTCGAATTGACAGTGTTCATTCTCCCGAAGGATTTGAACAAGGTTGTAAACGAACGAGTCGTGATTGTCAATAACAAGTATATTTTTTAATGTTGAATTCTGCATTTCGAGACGTTCTTTATAAGGTTTGTAACCTGTTTTTCGCCCGCAAAAGTAGGAAATCGAGGGAAAATAAACTACTTTTGGCTGTTGACTTTTATCGTATAAGTTGTGATTATGGCGAAGAAAAAGAATTGGTTTTCCTTGTTTTTCACGAACTATTTGGGAGTTTTGAATGATAATTTCCTGAAAACGTTAGCGTGCTTTATTTGTATTGCATGGGTGGGCAAGGAGAACGAGTCGATGGTCGTGACATTGGCATCGGCGGCATTGGTGATCCCGTATTTATTGTTTTCCCCGTTGGCGGGACGGTTGGCAAAGGTATATAAAAAGCGAAAGATTGTGGTTTGGGCAAAGTTTGCCGAGATGTTGATCATGGTTGTGGCCTCGGTCGGGTTTTTGATGCACTCGACGGGACTTGTGTTGTCGTCTATTTTGTTGATGGGATTACAGAGTGCGCTGTTTTCTCCTTCGAAGTACGGGTTGATTCGTGACATCGGGGGTGAAGAGGGGATTTCCTATGGCTCGGGGGCCATGGAGATGTTCGCTTTCGTGGGTATTCTGACCGGGACGTTGATGGCTGCCTTTTTGTCGGAGAGCGTGACGCTCCCCGTCTTGTGCGTGATCCTGTTCGGGGTGGCATTGTTCGGCTGGTTGTCGAGTCTGACAATTCGGGCAGACGAAAGCGAACCGATGAAAGAGAGCCATGAGACGCTGAATCCTGTGAAGTTTGTGAAGGATATGTTTGTACGGGCACTGGCGTTCAAGGGACTGAACCTGGTGGTCGTGGGGCTTGCCACGTTTTGGTTTATTGGCTCTATGGTCCAGATGGTGCTTATCGTGTATTGTCGTTCGGATTTGGGAATGAACGATTCGGAGACGGGTATCGTCATGTCGTTGGCCGCCGTAGGTATTGGGGCGGGATGTTATCTTGCCGGGGTATTGTCTCGCCGGGACGTGGAGTTGGGCTTGGTTCCTTATGGAGGGATTACAACGGGATTGACCTTGCTGACGATATTCGTTTTTGACGCTCATGGGGTGACGTTTGGGGTGCTTGTGTTCCTTGCCGCATTTTTCAGTGGAATGTTCAAGGTGCCGCTGGATGCTTGGATTCAGGCGAACGTGAAGGGACGGGAACTGGGAGATATGCTGGCTTATTCGAATCTGATTACTTTTTTGTTTATGTTGATAGCGTCGGGGTGTTTCGGGGGAATGACCATGTTTTTTGACACGAAGTACGTGTTTGTTTTTCTAGCCGTGCTTACATTTGCGATTACGGTTGTTTTGTTTTCGTGCGTGGAGGAGATGAGAGTAAGGTTTAAGAAGTTTCGATTAAAGAATTAGATATGGGTTATAAACAGGTATTGGCGGCCTTTTACCGGGGAGTATTGAGTGCTCGCTACCGGGTGCGCCTTGAGGGGGTGGAATTGTTGACCGAGAAACGGGCAACGTTGTTTTTGCCGAATCATCAGGCATCTGTCGATCCTCAGATTGTTTGTTCTCAGTTATTACGTTACGTGGATGTGTCTCCGTTGGTGACGGAGGGGTATTTTAAAATTCCGGTAGTTGCGCAGGTGCTACACTTGATGCATGCGGTGCGTGTGCCGGATTTGGAAAAGAGTCGTCGGGGAGTGGAAATTGTGGCCGGGTTGAATCGGGTGGTCATTGACGCTTTGGCGGCGGGGCATAACGTGTTGCTTTACCCGGCCGGACAGTTGACGAATAGCGGGTTGGAGCGTGTGGGGAACAAGCAGGGGGCTTGGCAGGTGTGTCATCAACTGCCGGAGGGTGCTCGTGTCGTGGGGGTACGCATCCGGGGATTGTGGGGGAGTATGTGGTCAAGGGCTAAGACGGGGAGTTCTCCGAATTTTGCATGGACTTATTTGAAGGGGATTTTTTACGTGCTGGCGAATTTGTTGTTTTTCGTGCCTCGGCGTGATGTGCTGATTACTTTTGAGGATATTACTGACGATGCCGTGCGTTATGCTGCGGAGGGGCGGCAGCCGTTTAATCGTTTTTTGGAGAGTTTTTATAATGCTCCGGGCGAGGAGCAACCTTTATTTTTGAAACATTTCTTTTACGTGAGGGGACGGGGTCACGGACCGTCTTTGGGAGTATGAATATGATTACAGCTAACGAGGTCCGGGCTTGCATGAACGAGGCGGGAAGCCGGCGGCAACCATTTTTGTTTGGAGTTGATTTCGAGTTATCGGAGGGCTTTTTCGTGTCCGATCCGTTGGGACAACAAGAAATTCTTTTTGAAGCCGGGGGTGTCACCAATTCTCCCGCGGAAGAAGGAACGTCGGGAAAGGTGTCGGAAAAGATGTTTTCTCTGAATCCGGTGGCGTATGAAGTCTACCGGGAGAAGTTTGCCGTGGTACGGGAAGGACTGGCTCGCGGTGATTCTTTTCTGTTGAATTTGACGGTGGCAACGAGGTTGGATACCGATTGGACGTTGGAAGAGATTTTCCACCGAGCCCGATCTCCCTATCGTTTGCTGGTTCCGGGTCGGTTTGTCTGTTTTTCACCGGAAATTTTCGTGCGGGTGGACGAAGGAATGATCTCCTCTTACCCGATGAAAGGAACAATTGATGCCTCCGTGCCCGACGCGGAGCGGGTGATTTTGGAGGATTATAAGGAGCGTTCGGAGCACAACACAATCGTGGATTTGATACGGAACGATCTTAACCGGGTAGCGGAACACGTGGGCGTGCGGCGTTTCCGGTATATTGATCGTTTGCAGGTAAGCCGGGGGGAGATTCTTCAGGTGAGTTCAGAGGTGACGGGGAGGTTGACGGGGGATTATTATTCTCGCTTGGGGGACGTGGTCTTCGGGATGTTGCCTGCCGGGTCTATTTCCGGGGCACCGAAACCATCGACATTACATATTATTGCTCGGGCGGAAGGTGAACGGAGAGGCTTTTACACGGGAGTTTTCGGGTATTTTGACGGGAAGAAGTTGGATTCGGCGGTGATGATTCGCTATATAGAGGAGCGTGATGGGCACTACTATTTTCGTAGCGGCGGGGGGATCACGATTAACAGTGATTGTCGGGCGGAGTACGAGGAGGTATTGGCCAAGGTATATCTGCCGTTTGGAAACGGGGATAGTAAGTAATTTCAAGAGAATTGTTATGGAGAGTTTCATAGAAACGATCAAGGTGTTGAACGGGCAGTTTTGTAATTTGGATGCCCACGAACGAAGAGCAAAGGCTACGGCCAAGGCTTTTTTTGGAAAATCTCTCGCGTGGGAGGTGGGGGGGATGGTTGTCCCGACCGAGATGTGTTCCGGGGTAGTGAAGTGTCGGGTGGTGTATGATTCGGAGGTGCGAGAGGTGTGTTTTCAGCCTTACGTGATGAGACGGATCGGGAGTTTACGGCTGGTGAACGGGGATGGGGTGGATTACCGGTACAAGTCGACAAATCGTTCTGTACTTGCTCGTTTGTTGGAACAACGCGGGGCGTGTGATGATGTGCTAATCGTGCGGGATGGATGGATAACGGATACTTCTTTTACGAATGTGGTGTTCGAAGATGCGGGAGGGGGACTTTACACGCCGGATACTTGTTTGCTTGAAGGGACTCGGCGGCAGAGTTTATTAGATGTGGGGAGAATTCAAGCGCGTCCGATTCGGGTGGAGGATATTGGGCATTTTCAGCGGGTGTTGCTCGTGAATGCCATGATTGGATTGGAAGATGCAATTCGTGTGCCTGTGGTAAATATCATGAAGTAAACTTTTCAGAATAACACGCGGTGTATTCCCGTTGTCTATTCGATGTTCTTAGGGATTAAAGACGAATCATTGCCGTATCAAAGACGTATCAAAGACGTTCACGAGTGTCTTTGATGGGTTGTTGTCGTGTGATTATTGGATGTTTGTCTGAGGAGTTGATCTTTTCTTCATTTGATCATGTATGGTGGTTTTCCGAATGCAAAGTATGTAAAATATATGTAATTGATCTTTAGTGTGTTGTTGGTGTTGTGATGAAAAAGTGGGGTAAAGTGGTTTGAAGTGGGAAATAATTTTGTAACTTTACATCACAAATTAGGAGAGCAATATGTTGTCGTTTATCGGAGATTACACATGCAAGCCAGATAGCAAAGGACGAGTAGTTGTTCCGGCTGTTTTTCGTAAGGAAATGCAGGCGGCGGGTGAGGTGTCGTTTGTGATGCGGCGGAATATTTTTGATGAATGTATTGACGTTTACCCGAAAGACGAGTGGTTGAAGTTGATAGCGGGGTTGAGAGAGAAGTTGAGCCAGTTTAATCGGGAACAAGTGCGTTTTTTCCGAGAGTTTTTCCGGGGAGCGCAAGAGGTGGAGTTGGATGGTAACGGACGTATATTGATTCCACGCAAGATGCTGGATGGCATCGGTATGGAGAAGGATGAGATCGTGATGGTAGGGCAGGATTCAAAAATCGAGATTTGGGGGAAAATAAAGTACGAAGAGAGTGCGATGGATACGGATGAATTTGTACTTTTGACATCGCAAATAGGTTTGTAGAATTGGAGGGTTAATTGATTAGTGACGAGATATTTATAGATTTTGTTTTAACTTTAAATTTGTAACGCCATGTATCACGTGCCAGTATTGTTGGAAGAGTCCGTTTCAGGTTTGAATATTGACCCGGATGGGGTGTATCTTGATTTGACTTTCGGTGGCGGTGGTCATTCGAGGGAAATTTTAAAGCGATTGAAAGATGGTTGTTTGATCGGTTTCGATCAGGATGCTGACGCGCTGGCGAACGTGCCGGATGACGATAGGTTTATTTTTGTGAATCATAACTTCAGGTATCTGCGCAATTTCTTGCGGTATTGCGGGTACGACGAGGCAGACGGGATTTTGGCCGATTTGGGCGTGTCGTCGCATGAATTTGACGAGGCAGGCCGTGGGTTTTCTTTCCGATTTGATGCGGAGTTGGATATGCGGATGAATCAGCGGAGTCGCTTGAAGGCTACAGATATTCTGAATACATATAGCGAGGAGGATTTGACGCGTATTTTCCGGAATTACGGGGAGGTGGATAACGCGAAGCGGTTGGTAGACCTGATTGTAAAGGCCCGGGCGGAGAAAATGATTACTCGCTCGGAGGAGTTTTTACAGGTAATCGCTCCTTGTGTGCCGAAACAGAAGGAGAAGAAGTATTTGGCACAGGTGTATCAGGCTTTGCGTATAGAGGTGAACGGGGAGTTGGAGGCGCTGGAGGATATGTTGAAGGAGGCGGAACGGGCGTTACGTCCCGGGGGACGGCTGGTGGTGATTACTTACCACTCGTTGGAAGATCGGATCGTGAAGAATTTTTTGAAGAGCGGTAATTTCGAGGGAAAGGTTGAAAAGGATTTTTATGGGCATGTGAAACGGAATTTCGAGTTGGTGAACCGGAAGGTGATCGTGCCATCGGAAGAGGAGATTGAGAAAAATCCGAGAGCGAGAAGTGCGAAATTGCGGATTGCGGAAAAACGAGAATAAATTTTAATGAATTAAATGGTCTGGTTTAAGAAGAAAAAGGTAAAGGATTTCGTGCCACCGTTGCAGGAACAGAAGGAGGTGCTCGGGGATTCGATGAAGGAGTTGCTGGACGGACGTTTGTTGGCAGACACGGTGTTGCGTAAGAACATCGGGTTTATTCTTTTCCTGACTTTTTTGGGAATCGTTTATATCGCTAACGGGTACGCGACAGAGAAATTGTATATGAAAAAGGTGAGGATGGAGAAGGAGTTGAGTGAGTTGCGCTTTGAATCGATTACGACAGCCTCGGAGTTGATGCGAATCAGCGTTCCCTCGGAGGTGGAGAGGCGGATTCAGGAGGCCGGGTTGGATTTGGTGCAGAGTAAGGAACCGCCGACCAAAATCAAGAGGTGATGTGGGGCGATAAAAGGTGAAAACAGTGAATACTATATAAGTAACAGGTTAAAGGCTAAATGATTTTACGATGGAGAACGAGCTTTTAGTTTTTAACTTTTAATTTTTAACTTAAATATGGCAGCATCTATAAAACATGAATTGGCCGGACGGTTGGGGCTTGTGTACCTGATCGTGATGGTGATTGCTGCCCTGATCGTAATAAAGGCTCTGCACGTGCAAATATGGGAAGGAGATAAGTGGAGGAAGATGGGGCGTTCGGTGTCATTTAAGGATTTTGAAGTTGCACCGAACCGGGGAAATATATACGCGGATGATGGGCGTATTTTGGCGAGTTCGGTTCCTTATTATTCGTTGAGGCTGGATTGTAAGGCGATTCCGGACACGTTGTTCCGGAAGAAGGTGGATAGTTTGTCGATGATGTTGTCCCGTTTCTTTAAAGATGCCCCGACGGCGGAGTACCGGAAGAAGTTGTGGCAAGGGAAGTACGGGGCGAAGCCGAATCGTTATTTGCTTGTGAACAAGAAGAAAGTTTCTTACACCGACTTGTTGGAGGTTAAGAAATTTCCTATTTTTCGGGAGAGGGGTACACGGAGTGGTTTGATTTTGGAACGGGAGAATGTGCGTTTGCAACCGCACCGGGATCTGGCCTACCGGACGATCGGGTATCTGAACGAGGCGAAGGACGGTAGTTTTGAGGGCCGCGTGGGGATTGAGGGGGCTTTCGAGAATCAGTTGCGGGGAGAACCGGGACGGAGTATCCGGCAGATGATGTCGGGACGGTGGGTGTCGGTGACGGTGGATGATCCCGTGGACGGAAATGACGTGGTAACGACGATTAACGTGGAGTGTCAAGATATTGTGCAGGGGGCTTTGACCCGGCAGTTGGAGCATTATAAGGCTAGTGCAGGTACGGCTATTTTGATGGACGTGAAGACGGGTGACATAAAGGCCATTGCGAACGTGTCGAAGACGGCAACGGGGTATCGGGAGGTGTTGAATAACGCCATCGGGGATGCCGCGGAACCGGGGTCGGTGATCAAGGCGGCGACGATGGTGGCTTTGTTGGAAGACGGGTATGTTCACCCGGGGGACACCATTGACTTGGGAGATGGTGTTTACACGCATAACGGAGTGACGTTGCGAGAGTCTAGGCGTCCGATTGGTAAGGTAACCGTGCAGGGGATTTTTGAGCGTTCATTGAACGGTATTACAGAATTGGTATACGAGCATTACAGGCAACAACCGGAGAAGTTCGTGAACCGGTGGTACGCGATGGGCTTGAACAAAAAGGTGGGTATCGAGCTGGTCGGAGAGGCGGAGCCTTATATCAAATATCCGGGGGATAAGACGTGGAGTGGTACCACACTGCGTTGGATGAGTTTTGGATATGAATTAAAGATCACGCCCTTGCAGGTGTTGGCTTTTTATAACGCCCTGGCGAATGACGGGAAGAGAATGAAACCGCGTATCGTGAAGGAGATTCGTAACGGAAGTCGGGTGGTGGAACGGTTCGAGCCGGAGGTGGTGAGCAGTCATATTTGTAGCCGGCAGACGGTTGCTTATATGAAACAGATGATGGAAGGGGTTGTCGAGAATGGCTCTGCGAAGAATTTGAAGAATGCAGCCTGCAAGATTGCGGGGAAAACAGGAACAGCGAAGGTGGCTGCCGGGTCGAAAGGGTATAATTCGGAACCGAAGTATCGGGCTAGTTTCGTGGGGTATTTTCCGGCGGATAAGCCGGTGTACTCGTGTATCGTGGTGGTGGATAACCCGTCGCAGTCGGTGGGGTACTACGGGAATGTAGTTTCGGGTAGCGTGTTCAAGGAAATTGCCGATAAGGTTTACACGATGGCATCGTTGATGGGAGATTATAACGAGGGCGAGGAGGAGAAGGATGAGACGTTGCCGATCAGTCAGAATGGATTAAAGAGTGATTTTTTGGAGATATATGACGAGTTGGGGATTAACGTGACAGAGGACAAGGTGGGGCGTGCCGATTGGGTGATGACTTCGCGGGATAAGGAAGGAACGGAGTTCGTTCTAAAAGCCCGGAATGTGGATATGACGTTGGTGCCGAACGTGAAGGGAATGGGGCTGAGGGATGCTTTATATCTGTTGGAGAATAGTGGATTGAAGGTTGGAGTGAGTGGCGTTGGTACCGTGAGCCAGCAATCGTTGACTCCGGGCGGGAAGGTAAAAAGGGGAAGTTATGTACATATAGAATTGAGATAATAAAGAATTTAGAATTTAAAATTTAGAGTTTAGAATTTAAAATCTAAAATTTAAAATGAATAAGTCGAGATGAATTTGAAAGAACTGTTAGACGGGGTTACCTATGAGATCGTGCAAGGGAGACCGGAGGTAGAGGTTAAGATGATACACTTCGATTCGAGAAAAGTCGAAAAGGGGGATTTGTTTGTTGCCCAGAAAGGGGTTAGTGCGGATGGACACGAGTATATCGGGAAAGCGGTGGCGGCGGGAGCCGTGGCGGTTGTCTGTGAAGTGGTGCCGGAAGAGTTGAAAGAGGGGGTGGTTTACGTGAAGACGGCTAATTCTTCGGAGGCATTGGGGATAATGGCTTCTAATTTTTACGGGAATCCTTCCCGCCGGATGAAGGTGGTTGGGGTGACCGGGACGAACGGAAAGACGACGACGGCGACATTGTTGTACGAGCTGGTGCGCTTGCTGGGAAAGAAAGCCGGACTTTTGTCGACGGTGTGTAATTATATCGGTGACGAGAGGGTACACGCTACTCACACGACACCGGACGCGATGGAGATTAACGAACTGATGGGGCGGATGGTGGATGCCGGATGTGAGTATTGTTTTATGGAGGTGAGTTCGCATGCCATTGACCAAAGGCGGATTAGCGGGTTGGATTTTGACGGGGCGATTTTCTCGAATATCACACATGATCATTTGGATTATCACAAAACTTTTAAAGCGTATATCGAAGCGAAAAAGGCATTTTTTGATCGTCTGCCGAAGAAGGCTTTCGCGTTGACGAACGGGGATGACAAGAACGGCATGGTGATGTTGCAGAATACGGTGGCCCGTAAATATACATATTCCTGCAAGCGAATGGCGGATTTTAACTGCAAGACGCTGGAACGGCATTTGGATGGAACGTTGTTGTTGCTGGATGGCAGTGAGGTGTGGACTAGGTTTGTAGGGGATTTCAATGCTTATAATTTGTTGGCTGTATATGCGAGTGCCCGGTTATTAGGGTTCGAGAAAGAGGAGTTGTTGCCCGTGATGAGTATGCTGGTGCCGGTGTCCGGACGTTTCGAGACGATTTTGTCTAACGAGGGGGTGATGGCTATCGTGGATTACGCGCATACACCGGATGCGTTGGAGAATGTGTTGTCAACGATCGGGGAACTGAAGAAGGATGGGACCGTGATCACGGTGGTTGGTGCAGGGGGAGATCGGGACCGGACGAAACGACCGGAGATGGCGGAGGTGGCTTGTCGGTTGAGCGATCGGGTGATTTTAACGTCCGACAACCCGCGAAGCGAGGAACCTGCCGCGATTATCGAGGATATGCGTGCCGGAGTTCCGGAAGAGGCAGAGAGCCGGGTGTTGGCAATTACGGATCGGAAGGAGGCAATTCGTGCGGCGTTGATGTTGGCGAAGAAGGGGGACATTGTACTGGTGGCCGGAAAGGGACATGAGGATTACCAAGAGATAAAGGGCGTGAAACATCATTTTGACGATAAAGAGGTTATTAAGGAAATATTTAAGTTGTAGGTCATGTTTTATCATATCTTTGATTATTTAGAACAGTTTGATTTCCCGGGGGCGGGGATGTTTCAATATATCACGTTCCGGTCTGCTTGCGCCGTGATTTTGTCGTTGTTGATCGCCACGGTGGTGGGGAAGCGTATTATCCGTATTTTGCAGAAACAACAGGTTGGTGAGGAGATCCGAGATTTAGGATTGGAGGGACAAATGCAGAAAAAAGGAACACCTACGATGGGAGGCGTGATTATCCTGCTGGCCATTTTAGTACCGGTAATATTGTTTGCCCGGTTGGATAACGTGTATATTCAGTTGATGATTGTTTCGACGATCTGGTTAGGCTTGATCGGTTTTTTGGATGATTATATCAAGGTGTTCCGAAAGCACAAGGAGGGTTTAAAAGGACGTTTCAAGGTGATTGGCCAGGTCGGGTTGGGACTGATCGTGGGGGTAACTCTTTATGTGAGCGATGACGTATTGATCCGGGAGAAAGTATCCATTTCGGAGGTTGGAGTGGTAACCAGTACGGTGGACGAGGGATTCGTGGCCGAGAATAGCCACATGGTTTTGACGAAAGATATTAAATCGACCAAGACGACGATTCCTTTTTTCAAGAATAACGAGTTTGATTACGCTTGGTTCGGG
>ENA-USUG01003292-USUG01003292.1-human-gut-metagenome-genome-assembly--contig:-NODE-3292-length-22382-cov-7.225151_pt1 | contig 22382 bp, 18 predicted proteins | sample MGYA00250059_ERZ773394 | MGnify/ENA primary metagenome ERZ773394 (study PRJEB29103, sample SAMN06111957) | human gut metagenome | biome: human gut; feature: ankylosing spondylitis patient; material... | reverse complement strand
GGGGTACCTTTCTTCAGAAAGGTTCCCCTTCCCCCACATTTTCCCTTACCACAAACCTTACGAAGCGATGTGCGCTTCGGTGTCGTAGATGTACAGCGGCGGGGCCTTCTTTTCGATGACCGCGTCGTTGATCACGCACTCCTTCACGCCGGGCATGGAGGGAAGCTGATACATGATGTCGAGCATGACGCTTTCCATGACGTTGCGCAGGCCGCGCGCGCCGGTCTTGCGCTCGATGGCCCTGTGGGCGATGGCACGCAGGGCGTCGGAGGTGAAGCGCAGGGTCACGTTGTCGAGCTCGAACAGCTTCTGGTACTGCCGGGTGAGGGCGTTCTTGGGCTCGGTCAGGATACGGACGAGGTCGTCCTCGCCGAGATCGTCCACGTGCGTCAGGACCGGGATACGGCCCACGAATTCGGGGATGAGCCCGAACTGCACGAGGTCGGCGGGATGCACCTGTTCGAGGAGCTCGCCGAGGGTACGCTCCTTTTTGGTCTCCACCTTGGCCCCGAAGCCCATGCTGCCGCCGCGCATACGCTGCTCGACGATCTTGTCCAGGCCGATGAACGCCCCGCCCACGATGAACAGGATGTTCGAGGTGTCCATGCGGATGAATTCCTGCTGCGGGTGCTTGCGGCCGCCTTTGGGAGGGATGTTGGCTTCCGTGCCTTCGATGATCTTGAGCAGCGCCTGCTGGACGCCTTCGCCGGACACGTCGCGGGTGATGGACGGCCCGTCTGCCTTACGGGAGATCTTGTCGATTTCGTCGATGTAGATGATCCCCTTGCGGGCCGCTTCAAGGTCGTAGTCGGCATTTTGAAGCAACTGGACCAGAATGTTTTCCACGTCTTCGCCCACATACCCGGCCTCGGTCAGCGTGGTGGCGTCCGCGATGGCGAACGGCACGCGCAGGACGCGGGCCAGCGTCTTGGCGAGGAGCGTCTTGCCGCTCCCGGAGGGGCCGACAAGCAGGATGTTGCTCTTTTCGAGCTCCACACCGTCGTCGCCCTTGAGGGCGTCGGCGTAAAAGACGCGCTTGTAGTGGTTGTGCACCGCCACGGCGAGGATCTTTTTGGCCTCGTCCTGCCCGATGACGTATTCGTCGAGGCGGGCCTTGATTTCCTGCGGGGTGAGCAGGCGTTCGTCTTCGCGGACCTGCTCGATGGCGTTCTGGGCCATCATTTCGTTGCAGGTGGCGATGCACTCGTCGCAGATGTGCACGCCGTCCGGCCCGGAGACGAGCTGGTTCGCCTGCGTTTCGGTTTTGCCGCAGAAAGAGCAGCGGGGTTCGTTCGGGGGAGTGGTATTGGGCATCTCTCTTCCTATTCGGACTTTTCGGCGAGGAGGTCACGGCGGGAGGCGAGAACCTTGTCCACCAGACCATAGGCCTGCGCCATTTCGGCGGTCATGAAGTTGTCGCGTTCGGTATCCTGGGCGATCTTTTCGATGGGCTGGCCGGTATGCTTCGCCAGCAGCCCGTTGAGGGTCTCGCGCATACGCAGGATCTCGCGGGCATGGATGTCGATGTCGGTGGCCTGTCCCTGGAATCCGCCGAGGGGCTGGTGGATCATCACCTGGCTGTTGGGCAGGGCGTAGCGCATACCCTTCTGGCCCGCGCTGAGGAGGAAGGCTCCCATGCTGGCGGCGCGGCCCATGCACACGGTGGCGATGGGCGGGGTGATGTAGTTCATGGTATCGTAGATGGCCATGCCCGCCGTGACGGAGCCGCCGGGGCTGTTGATGTAGAGATAAATCTCTTTTTCCGGGTCCTGCGATTCGAGGAAAAGCAGCTGGGCGCAGATGAGGGACGCCACCGCGTCGTTGACCTCGGAGCCGAGGAGCACGATGCGGTCTTTCAGCAGGCGGGAAAAAATATCATAAGCGCGTTCGGTGCGGCCCGACGTTTCGACGACGATGGGCACCGTCATATCAAGAATATCTTGCATACTGTCTCCATATGATAATTGGGCATCAGGGCTTTCCCCGTCAGATAAGCACGATTGCGCCGTTGTCTCGGGATGAAGCCATAAAAACGGGAAATAGCACAGGGCCCCCATACAATAAAGAGGGGAGTGCGGACACTCCCCTCTCCTTATTTTTCCCAAAAAGCGGGCGGAAAACGGACTAGTCCGCGTTCTTGGGCTCGCTCAGGCTCACGGCGGGGACTTCGTTGATCTTCGCCTTGCTGTAGACCATTTCCAGGGCCTTGTCAGCGAGGATGCGGTCGCGCAGCTCATAGATCAGGCCGCTCTTGTGATAGGCTTCGCTGACCTTCTTGTAGTCCTGCTGGGCGCGCATGGCCATGCCGTAGATGGCCATTTCCACTTCCTGATCGTTGACGGTGATGTTTTCCTTCTGGGCGAGGGCCATCAGGAACACCTGGGGACGCAGGGTTTCGAGGGCTTCCTTCTTGGCTTCTTCGCGCTTTTCTTCCTGAGCCTGGTCCTTGCGGAGGTCGTCGAGGCCCATGCGCTGGAGCTTCATGGCCTGTTCCTGCACCACGCGCTCGACGCGGGCGTTCAGCATGGAATCGGGGATTTCGAAAGAAACCTTTTCAAGGAGGCCGTCGATGAGCTTCTTCATGGCTTCGCTGCGGGCGGCCTGAGCCTTCGTGGCGGAAACGTGCTCGACGATGGAGGCCTTCATCTTTTCCAGGCTTTCCTGGCCGACCTTCTGAGCGAACTCCTCGTTCACTTCGGGCTTCTGGCTGGTCTGGATCTTGTTCACCTTGATGGTGAAGATGACGGTCTTGCCGGCCAGCGGCTTGTGGGGGTAGTCGGCGGGGAAGTTCACGGGGCCGGTCTTTTCTTCGCCGACCTTGGCGGTCTTCACGAGGGCTTCGAAATCGGGGAGGGCCTGGCCCTGGCCGAGGGCCACGCCGAAGTTTTCGCCCTGCACGTCGTCGATCTTGTTGCCTTCCTCATCGGTGCCGGAGTAGTCGACATCCACGGTGTCGCCGTCCTGGGGCAGGCGATCTTCGGTCACTTCGGTAAGTTCCGCCATGCGGCCGCGGAGGTTTTCAATGATTTCGTTCACGTCGTCGTCGGACACGTCGGCCTTGGCCTGATCGACTTCGAGGCCTTCGTAGTTGGGGAACTCGATTTCGGGCAGCACGTCGAAGGTGACGTTGCACTTGAATTCGGTATCGCGGGCGAAGGCGTCATGGTTGTCCATTTCCATGCTGGAAACGGGGGTCAGGCTGGAGTCCTTGAGGGTCTTCTGGAGGAGGCCGTTGATCTCGTCCTGCGTGGCGCGGGCGTACACGTCTTCGCCGAAGCGCTTTTCCACTACGGACGCGGGGACTTTACCCTTACGGAAGCCGGGCAGGGACAGATCCTTCTGGAAGCCCTTGACGGCGGTGTTGATAGCGGCGTTCACATCATCCGCGGTCAGGGTGAAGGCGATCTTTTTCCGGGTAGGGGAAAGGTTTTCAACGACAAATTCCATGGGGATTCCCTCCTTAGGGGAGCCGACCTGCTCAAGGGCGGACGGACGAGCTTTTTATCAATCAAAACACGAAGTTTATGAATGCACCGGAAGGCTTTCTGGTGCGAGAGGGGGGAGTTGAACCCCCACGGAAATCCGCTGGATTCTAAGTCCAGTGCGTCTACCAATTCCGCCACTCTCGCCAGTCGGCACACAAAGGAGGGACTCTACTGCGAAATCCCAAAAATCGCAAGTTCCATCCTGTTCAGGTGGGGTTAGGTGGTACGGGAGAGAGCCGCCGCTTCGTCCTCATACTCCTTCAGCTTCCTGTAGAGCGTGGCGACGCCGATGCCGAGGGCGGCGGCAGCGGCCTTCTTTCCGGGCGTGTCGTCCCCGCAGCGGCGGACGGCGTCCAGAATGGCGTTGCGTTCCAGATCGCGGAGCGGGATGATCCCGCCGGGCGGGAGGGGGGCGGAGGGGGAAGGCGCGGAAGAGGGCAAGGCCCCGCGCACGGAGGCGGGGAGCATGTCAGGATGCAGGACCCCGCCGGACGGGGCCATGTTGACCATAAACTCCATCACATTCTCGAACTCGCGCACGTTGCCGGGCCAAGGGTAGGCGGAGAGGGCCGCGAGCATGTCCGGGCCGAGCGACGGGACCGGCTTGTTGAACCGGGCACTGTAGCGGGCGAGGAAATGGGAGGACAACAGTTCGATGTCGCCGTGCCGATCGCGCAGGGGAGGCACCTGCAGCGGGATCACGTTCAGGCGGTAGAAGAGATCCTCGCGGAAACGGCCTTGGCGCACCGCTCCGGCAAGATCTTCGTTCGTCGCCGCGATAATACGGATATCCACCTCAATGAGCCGGTTGGAGCCGAGGCGGGTGAAGGCCCGTTCCTGCAGGACGCGGAGCAGCTTCACTTGCAGGTAGAGCGGCATGGTGCTGATTTCGTCGAGGAACAGCACGCCCTTGTGGGCCAGCTCGAATTTGCCGATGCGCCCCTTGGCGCTCGCTCCGGTGAACGCGCCGCCCGTGTAGCCGAACAGCTCGCTTTCGAGCAGGGCGTCGGGGATGGCCCCGCAGTTGATGCCGATGAAGGGCTTGTCCCGGCGGCCGCTGGCGGCGTGGATGGCCCGGGCGACGAGTTCCTTGCCGGTGCCGGATTCGCCGGTGACGAGGACCGTGGACGTGGAGCCCGCGATCTGGCGGATTTGATCTTTCAGCTGGAGCATGGCGGGCGAGCGCCCGATGAGGTTTTCGACGCCGGAAAGGGAGTCCCCGAGGGAAGAGACGCGATCCGCCATGCGCGGCAGGGACTCGAAGGTGAAGACCGTGGCAAAATGGTAGTCCGACGGCGCGAGCGGGGTCATCTGGCCCATGAGCGTGTGCTTGCGGCCCCGGGCGGTGACCACGAATTCCTCGAGATCCGAAAAGGATTCCCCGGTCCGTTTGAACTGCACGTCCGTGGGCAGGCCGTCGTCCTTGAGCCCGAGATCACGGCGGGCGATGTCGTTCAGATAGGAAATGCCGCCCTTGGCGTTGAAGATGACGATGCCCCGGCTGTTGATTTCGAGAATCCGCAGCATGATGTCGAGGAATGACCGGGCGCGGAGCAGGTCGGCGTGGTCGTGGAGCTTGTGCAGGATGAATTCCGCGCAGCGCTCGATGAACTGGACGTACACGTCCTTGTGCCCGAGGACACGGGCGCGGTCCTCGTCGGTGGAGCAGACGAGCCCGATGACGCCGAGCACGTCGCTGCCGTCGATGATGGGCGTGCTGATGGAAAGGGTTTCGCGGCAGAGGTCGCGCCCCGGGCAGCGGGTGCAGATGAAATGCTCGCGGGGCGTCTCCATGACGAACGAGCGCCGGATGCGCATGACGTGGCGGTAGGTTTCGCCCTCGGCGCGGATGTTTTCCCCGACCCCGGAGGCATAGAGGCCCGTCCCGGCGAGGCGGTTCAGGCCCGCGTCCACGACTTCCACGTCCACGCCGACCACGCGGGCGATGAGTTCCGCATAGTCGGCCACCGTATCCCGGATGTCCAGCAGCATGGGCATTTAGGCTATCCAGATGACGTTGGCCTGACGCCCGCAGATCCCGTCCCGGCGGTAGGAGAAGAAGCTGTCCGGCATGGACGCCGTGCACAGATCGAGGCCGAAGATGCCTTCGTCCGGCAGGCCCGCCTCCAGCAGCTGATCGCGGGTCAGCCGCCAGAGGTTCATGGTCTTGTCGCGGGCGTTGAACCAGTTGGCGAAATCGGGGCCCCATTCCTTGCCGTAATTGACGAATTCCGAGCGCTGCGGCCCGAGGCTCGGGCCGCGCACGGCGAGCAGATCGCGGGCGTCGAGGCCGTAGCGCCCGCAGAAGGCCGCGATGCCGGACTGGAGGAAACGCAGGCGGTTGCCGCGCCAGCCGATGTGGAAGGCCGCGATGTGCCGCCCTTCCTTGTGCGCGACGAGGATGGGCTGGCAGTCGGCGGTCTTGATGATCAGGCCGATGCCGGGTTTGTCCGTGGCAAGGCCGTCCCCTTTGGGAAAGGCGGGCGGCTCCACGAACCGCTCCAGCGGCGAGGCCGGGGGATCGAAAACGAGCGTATCGCCGTGGATCTGATCGAGTTCGGCGATTTCGGCAAGCTCAAGAGATGCGGCGAGATCCAGCCGGTTGGCCGAGACGCGCAAGGGATCGTCCCCTACCGTATAGGCGATGTTCCCGCCTCCATAGGGCCCTTCCGAAACGCCCCAGTCGCGGGTCTGGAAGGCGCAGCGGACGCCCGGGGCGCCGGGAAAGGCGAAGGGGATGAAGCTCAGAGCCATATGAGTTCCTTTTCGGTAGCGTAGCCGTGCATGGGGATGTCCAGAGGCCCGGCGGGAAATGCGGCGAGCTGGAGGGAGTGGACCAGCGCGAGCCGCTTCGCGCCGCCCCAGCCGGGCAGGGCGAGCAGGCGGTCGTAGAAGCCCTTGCCGTACCCGAGGCGCGCCCCGGCGGGGCTGATGCCCACGGCGGGGACCAGAATCAGATCCGGCAGCCGGAGAGACGCATCCGTCCCGGAAGGCGGGACGAAGGTTCCGGCGGCGTCCTGCCCCCATCCCGTGCGGGGCAGGGGTACGCACGCGGGGCCGGGCTCGGAGAGGCCGAAGGCGCCGGGCGTCAGTTCATCATAGCCCCGGCACAGGACGAATTCCATGATTCCTTCGCCCGCGCTCGGCGGGAGGCAGCGGGGCAGGAGCACCTGTTTGCCTTCGGCCCACGCGCGTCTGATAATTTCATCGGTGGAGATTTCGTTCCGCACGGCGATATACATGGCGACAGTACGGGCGTCGCGCCACTCGGGGAGGGCGAGGACACGCCGCTGGACGGCGGCGGAATGGCGTTCCCACTCGGCGGGGTCAAGGGCTTTACGTGCGCGTATCAGCTTGGAACGCAAGACATTTCTGTCCGTGGCGGCGAGGCCGGAGGGCGTACCCGTCGCGGAAGGGGAGGTCGGGGGAAGGGACATGGCGCACCTTTGTCAAACCTGAAACAATAGGTTAGGGTACGAAAGATCAGTGAAGCGGAATCCCTTGCAGGGAAAGGCAAGCCGGTATACCCTGCAACCCCAACAGTACAAGGAAGTTGCCGACATGCCAAGCGCCCAGCCTCTTTCGTCCTTTGCGGTCCCCGCTTCCGGAACTTCCGGTGCGGCGGCCCCGTCCTCCGGGGTCCGCACATGGATCGTCATGGGCGATCTTCACGACAAGGCAGCCCGGCTTGGCGAAATCCAGGGGCTGGAAGAGGCCGACGGCATCATCGTCACCGGCGATCTGACCGTCACCGGCGGCGCGGCGCAGGCCCGTAATGTGCTTGAGAAGCTCACCCGCTACAATCCCGTCATTTACGCGCAGATCGGCAACATGGATCGCGCCGAAGTCACGGACTGGCTTGCCAAGCAGGGATGGAATACCCATTTATGCGTACGTGAGCTGGCTCCCGGCGTCGCGCTCATGGGGCTTGGCGGCTCCACGTTCACGCCGTTCGGTACGCCGAGCGAATTTCCCGAGTCCCGCTTTGCGGACTGGCTCGAACACATGTGGAGGGAGGCCCGGACGTATCGTCATGTGGTGCTTTCCGTGCATACGCCTCCGCATGACACGCTGTGCGACATCGTCGGGGACGGAATCCACGTTGGTTCCTCCGCCGTACGTGACTTCATTCTGGACGCGCAGCCTGATGTGTGCCTGTGCGGACACATCCATGAATCCCGCGCCGTGGATCGCCTCGGACGCACCGTGCTGGTCAATCCCGGCGCGTTTGCGACGGGCGGCTATGCCGTCCTGCGGCTTGCGGGGGACGACCTGTCGGTGACGCTTCACATGCTGGATTGACCGGTTCGCCCGGATCGTCGCTTCCCCGCCCGGACCGCTGGCCTGTCCGTGCGCAGGGGCATTTGTCACCGCCGGAAAAATTTTTTGGAAACCCGCGTCTTGCGGCCTTGCCCGCCTTCCGTATTCTCCGGAAAGGCTTTCTCCCGGCGAGGCCCGTATGCATGGGGCTCCTTCGGAGACGCCGAGCGAACGGCGCGTCCGAGCCCGCGATTTTTGCGGCCGCCCGCGCCAGCCGGACGGCACCCCGATACTTTTTTGTTTTTTTGAGGAAACATATGACCGATTCTGAAAAGATCGCAGCCCCGGCGGAACAGCCGGCTGCGTCCGAAAAGCCCATGTCCGCCGCTGCGGATGCCGTTGAAACCCCTTCCGAGCCCGCTCCCGAAAAGAAGCCCCGCCGCCCGCGCCGCAAGAAGCCTGCCGTGGAGCAGGCCACGCTGGAACTTTCCGCTCCGGAGAACGCCGTGCCGGCGCAACCCGTGGAGGAACAGTCCGTGTCGGCCCCGCCCGCGCCCGAGGCTCCCGCACGGAAACGCCCCGCGCCGAAGCAGTCTGCGGCGAAAACAGCCCGGAAACAGTCCGAGCAGCCGAAACAGCCTGTTGAGGCGCCTGTGGAGCCGAAGCAGCCTGAACAGCCCGTGTTGACCGAACATCCCGTTCAGATTCCCGCCGTCGCCGCTTCCGTTCTGCCCGCCGAGGCGGTTGCGTCCGCCGTTCCCGCCGTGTCCGAACCCGCCGCCGTCCCTGCCGTCGCCTCGCCGGAGGAATCCGCTGCCGCCGATGCTTCCGAAACCGCCGAAGGCGATGCCGCCGCACCCGCGAAGCGCCGCCGTTCCCGCCGCAGCGGTCGGGGCCGCCGCCGTCCCGCCGAAGGCGAGGCCGCCGTTGACGCAGCCGCGCCGGAAGCGGGTGAAACGCCCATTCTTGATGAGCCCGTAGCCGCCGACGCTCCGGCTGAGGCCTTTGCCGAATCCGCGCCCGCCGTCGAAGATGAGCCCGCAGGGGCTGAATCCGGGCAGGAATCCGCTGCCACGGGCGAAGAGGCTCCCCGCAAACCCCGCTCCCGTTCCCGCCGCCGCAAACCCGCGCGTCCCGCCGCCGAACAGGCTGAGGAGACGCTGAAGGACCAGCAGGCCGCCGTTCCCGAGGATGAGGTGTTCGTTTTTGATGATGATGACGACGACGGACCCGCTGCCGCTCCCGCCGAAGCCGAGGGTGAGGAGGCGCGCGCGCCTCGCGTGCCGCGCAAGCCGCGCCGCCGCCGGAACAAGAAGGCCTTGGCTGCCGCCGCGCTGCAGGAAGCCGAGGACGAGTCCGCCGAGGAAGGCGAAGAGGAACAGGACGCCAAGAAGGGCCGCAAGTCCGCCAAGGCCGCCGCGTCCGGCGTGGACCGCAAGATGCTGGTCAGCGTCCTGCCCGGCGATATGGTCGAGGTGGTGCTCACCGAAGACGGCTCCGTGCGCGAGTACTACGTGGAGATGACCCATCAGGCCAAGATCCGGGGCAACATCTACAAAGGCGTCATCAACAACATCGACACCAATTTGCAAGCCGCCTTCGTCAATTACGGGAACGTGAAGAACGGGTTCCTGCAGATCGACGAAGTGCACCCCGAATATTACCTCCAGCCCCACGAACCCACCAAGGGCCGCAAATACCCGCCCATCCAGAAAGTGCTCAAGCCCGGGCAGGAAGTCCTCGTGCAGGTCGTGAAGGAGCCCAACGGCTCCAAAGGCGCGTTCCTGACCACATGGCTGTCGCTCGCCGGGCGTTTCCTCGTGCTGACGCCGGGGCAGGAGCAGATCGGCATTTCCCGCAAGGTGGAGGACGGCGAGGAGCGCAACCGTTTGCGCGAGCTCATCCGGGGCCTTGAGCCCGGCGAAGGGCTTGGGGCCATCGTCCGCACCGTGAGCGCGGGCACGAGCAAGACCACGCTCCAGAAGGACCTCTCTTTCCTCAAGCGCGTCTGGAAGGATATCCGCAAGCGCGCCACCACGGAAAAGGTCCCCTCCCTGATCTATCAGGAACCGGGCCTCGCCAGCCGGAGCGTTCGCGACTATCTGTCCGACGACGTGTCCGAAGTCTGGGTGGACAACGCGGAAACCGCCGAAGCCATCCGGGAGATGGCTTCCCTGCTGTTCCCGCGCAAGGGCGACCTCGTGCACCTCTATGAGAAGCATGACAAGACCCTTTGGGAACACTTCGGCCTTCTCAACCAGATCGAGCAGGTACATTCCCGCGAAGTGCTCATGCCGTCCGGCGGGCGTCTGGTGTTCGACCAGACCGAGGCGCTTATGGCCATCGACATCAACTCCGGCAAGATCGGCGGCAAGACGAATTTTGAGGCTATGGCCTTCCGTACGAATATGGAAGCGGCGACGGCCATCGCCCGCCAGCTTCGCCTGCGCGACATCGGCGGGCAGATCGTCATCGACTTCATTGAAATGCGCGATCCCGAGCATTGCCGTGAGGTTGAAAAAGAACTCCGCAACGCCATGAAGGGCGATCGCGCCCGTCACGACATCGGCAAGATGAGTTCTTTTGGCCTGCTCCAGATCGTACGCCAGCGGACCGGCTCCTCGGCGATCTCCATCAGCATGGAGACCTGTCCCCACTGCAAGGGGACGGGCCAGCGCCGCAATATGGAGTGGCAGTCCGTACAGACGCTTCGCGACCTGCACCGCGCCATGCGCAGCGCTGCGGCGGCGGGGCAGACCGAGTACGCCCACAGCGTGGACGCCGAGCTCGGGCTGTATCTTCTGAATCACAAGCGCGAACGGCTCTCGCTCATGGAAAAGGAATTCCACATCCGTCTGGATATCCGCATCGAGGGCATTTCTTCCGCGCCGGCAGCTCCAGCACAGCAGCAGGGCCATCAGCACAACGGGCAGAACAATGGCAGGTAACGGCAAGAAAGTGCTCCTGCACGCCTGTTGCGGACCGTGCAGCATCATGTGCATCCAGTCGTTGCGCGACGAGGGCTATGACGTCACGGGATACTTCGCCAATCCGAACATCCATCCCGTCTCCGAATATTTTCGGCGGCGGGAGGCGATGGAACAGGTGGCGGAACAGATGGATCTGCCCATGTTGTGGCAGGACGATGTGTATGATCTGCCCGGCTGGCTCAAGATGGTGCACGATTTGGGTATCGCGGACAATCAAGGGTATGCCCGCTGCGGCTACTGCTACGAGAGCCGTCTTGCCCTGACCTGTGCCATCGCCTCGGAGAACGGTTTCGACTGCTTTACCACAAGCCTGTTGTATTCCCGGCACCAGCAGCACGACGCCATCCGGGGAATCGGAACCCGCGTCGCGGCGTCCGGTGACTACGGGACCGACGCCGGATTCGGTTCCGAGTTCCTGTACCGGGACTTCCGCCCCTTGTGGCAGGCCGGGATCGACCGCTCCAAGGAAATGGGCCTGTACCGCCAGAACTACTGTGCGTGTATTTTCAGCGAATACGAGCGGTTTGAGAAGAAGCTGAGGAAGCTGTAGAAGATTGGAGGGGGCGGGGAGAACTTTCTGAAGAAAGTTCTCCCCGCCCCCTCCAATCTACCCCCACCCCTTTCAAAGACTTTCGTATGGGTCAATGGAAGGTGAGGTGATATGCAGGCCCATTTCGGATACGGACGTCTCCCGACTCTGTGGAAAAGCAGGGGCGTTGGGGATGTTTCGAGCATTATATGGAGTGTTACAGCTTGTTACTTGGCTCTGCCATAGGGTATGATTGTTTCATCTCAACAGTATGGCAAAAATACAGTCTTTTCCTCCAGTTTTCCGTTAACGGGTTCTATGGCTGAGGAATTATTGGTTATCTCCTTGGAACTTCAAGAAAGAGAACATTAATCGTCTGCTGTGCCGCAGCCTTTTGCTTAGGCTGGGTTTGTCATGGAAATAAAGAAAGCGCCCGAATAGAAGTTCGGGCGCTTTCTTATGGCTTTTTTCAGTGGAGCCGGGAGACGGATGCCTCCGAAACGGAATACCGTATCCCCTTCAACCTCTATTGACCCATACGAAAATCTTGGGAGGGAGAGGGGAGGGGGTCAGGGAGGGGAGAGGGAACCTTTCTGGAGTAAGGTTCCCTCCCCCTCCCCGATGTTTTCTTTGTTAATCCGCCAGAATCGTCTCGTTCTTCAGTTCGATCTTGGCATTGGAACGGAGCAGGCTGAGGAAGCCGCGGAACATCTGCTCACGCTTGGCGTTGAGCACGGCGTCGGTGATCTGCGGAGCGGCGGTCTTCCAGTCTTCGTCGCTCGGCGTCACGACTTCGGCCACGCGGGCGATGACCGCGCCGCCGTCGAGCGTGTAGGCCACGGGGAACCATTCGTTCACCTTGGCGGCGAAGGCGGCTTTGGCCAGTTCGGCGTTCATGCCCAGCTCGCCCATGTAGCCCTGACGGCCGACCGGTTCGGTCTTCTTGAGCTTGCCCTGAAGTTCCTTGGGCAGATCGGCGGTAAAGGTCTTGCGTTCGGCATTGGCGGCCTCGAAGGCAAGCGTGCGGGCCTTGTCCTGCTGGAGGCGAGCCTTGATGTCGTCCTTCACGGCGTCAAGCGGCTTCACGGTCTGAGGCTTGGATTCGTTTACCTTGGCGATGACATAGCCGGTCTTGGTCACGAAAGGCGTGTCCAGCACGGTGCCGGGCTTGGCGGCCAGCAGCGCGGGCAGGTTTTCAGGCTTGATGCCCATCTTTTCGGTCAATTCGGTCGTGTTGACGAGGCCGGTTTCCTGCGGGGCCAGCTTGAGCGGTTCCCCGGCTTCCTTCAGCGACTTGCCGCCGATGACCGCGAGCTGAACCTGTTCCAGCGCTTCCTGTACCTTGCCGGAGGCTTCATCCTGCGCCAGACGGGTGCGGATCTGATCCTTCACTTCATCCAACGGCTTCTGCCCGGCGGCCTTCTTTTCTTCAAGCTGGATGAGGTGCCAGCCGAACTGCGTCTTGACGGGCTCGGAAAGCTCGCCGGGGTTGAGGGCGAAAGAAGCCTTGTCGAACTCGGGAACCATCTGCCCGTGCGCGAACCAGCCGAGTTCGCCGCCCTGCGGGCCGCTGCCCGGATCTTCGGAAACTTCCTTGGCCACGGTGCCGAAATCTTCGCCAGCCTTGATGCGCTGGGCGATTTCTTCGATCTTGGCCTTCGCCTTGGCCTGATCCTCGGCGGAAGCCTTGGCGTTGCTCAGGATGAGGATGTGGCGGGCGCGCACCATTTCGGGGGTGGCGAACTGGGCGGCGTTCTTTTCATAGTACTCGGATACGGCGGCGTCGCTGATGTTCTGGGCGGCGGCCAGCGCTTCCGCGCCGATGAGCAGGTATTCCACGTCGGCCTGCGGGGGCACGGTGAAGGATGCCTGATTGGCTTCGTAATAGTCCTTGATCTGCGCGTCGTCGACGGTAACCTTGGAGGTATAGTCTTCCAGCGGGTAGAAAACATACTCCAGAATGCGGCGTTCGCCTTCATAGCGGAAGAGATCGCGCACTTCGGCTTCGGGAACGAAGGCCCCGGCGGTGACGTCCGCGCGGAGCTTGTTCATCAGCATGTTGTTGCGGAGCTCGGCTTCGAAGTTGCCGGGGGTGTTGCGCTGGGCCTTGATCACGCGGACATAGGCGTCGGGATCGAACTTGCCTTCGGCGTTGTGGAAGGCGGGGAAGCTTTCGATGAGCTTGCGCAGCTCCACGGGCGTCACGACGATGCCGACGCGCTTGGCTTCCTGCATGATGAGGTTTTCGAGAATGAGGTTCTGGATGAGCTGCTGCTTGAGCTGCATCGCCTTGAGGCCGGCCGCATCGAGATCGGGATACTGGGCGCGCACCTGCTGCTCAAGCTGTTCGTATTTCCGCTGGAACTCCTGAATGGTGATGGGTTCCCCGTTCACGGTGAGGATGACCGTGGAAGGGCCGCCCGTCAGGCCGCCGACGCCCCAGAAGACGAAGACCAGAATGATGATGCCAAAGGCGATTTTGACGCCCCACGATTGGGCGTTGGCTCGAATGAGATCCAGCATGACAGCTCCAGTTCAAAGGTTACGGGCCCCGGGAAGCCATACGGCGCCCCGCACGGCTTCCCGGGATCCGGCTTACATTTTTTCTTTTACGGCGTTCAACAGGCCGCCGGACCGGATGATGTCCAGTTCGGCCGCCGAGAGATCATTCCTTACAGGAAGAACGCCCACGCCCGCAATCTCAATGTTCGTCACGCCGCCGGGCGTGATTTCCGTGAGCGGGATGCGGATATCCGCACCTTGAGCGACCTTAGCATAATCTTCCCTGTTCACGAAGACCAGAGGCAGAATGCCGAAATTCACGAGATTGGCGCGGTGGATGCGGGCCATCGACAGGGCGATGACGGCTCTGATGCCGAGATGGCGAGGGGCCAGCGCCGCGTGTTCGCGGCTGGAGCCCTGACCATAGTTTTCGCCAGCCACGATGACGCCGTTGCCTCCCTCTTCGGAGACGGCGCGGGCGCGCTTCACGAAATCGGGGTCCACGCGCACGAACACGTGCTCGGAAATGGCCGGGATATTGGAGCGCAGGGCGAGGATTTCCGCGCCCGCGGGCATGATGTGGTCGGTGGTGATGTTGTCGCCGAGGCGGATCACGACGTTGGCTTCGAGCACGTCTCCGGACGCGTCGAGGCGGGGGAATTTCTCCAGCGCCACGATGTTCGGGCCGCGCAGGACTTCGACGCCGTCACCGTTTTCCGGCGGGAACACGAACAGGTGCCGGATGGACGGCGGATCGGCGGGCAGTTCCGGCTTGGCGGGCGGGGTCCCCCATGTGGCGGGATCGGTGAACTTGCCGTTCAGGGCTGCTTGGGCGGCGGTCAGAGGGCTGACCAGATAGACCTTGGCGTCCTTGGTGCCGCTGCGCCCCTCGAAGTTGCGGTTGAAGGTACGGGCGCTTACGCCGGAGGTGACGGGTGCGCCGCCGGAGCCGATGCACGGGCCGCAGGAACATTCGAGCAGGCGCGCGCCGGAGCCGATGAGCGGCTCAAGGAGCCCTTCCTGCGCCAGCATGGTGAGCACCTGCTTGGAGCCGGGGGAAATCATGGCGTCGGTGCCGGGATTGATGCGGTGCCCGTCGAGGATCTGCGCGACCAGCTTGAGGTCCGCGTAGGAGGAGTTCGTACAGGAACCGATGCAGACCTGCTCGACGGGCAGGCCGTCGAGTTCGGCCACGGGCACCACGCGGTCGGGCATGTGCGGCTGCGCGGCCAGCGGGACCAGCGCGGAAAGATCGATGGCTTCCTCTTCATCATACGCGGCATCGGCGTCAGGGCCGAGTTCCCGCCAGTCGGCTTCGCGGCCCATGGCCTTGAGGAAGGCGCGGGTCACGCCGTCGGAGGGGAAGAGGGTGCCCGTGGCGCCGAGTTCCGCGCCCATGTTGGCAATGGTGGCGCGTTCCGGCACGGAGAGGGTGGCGACGCCGGGCCCGGCGTATTCGAACACGCGGCCCACGCCGCCCTTGACGGTGCGGCGGCGGAGCAGTTCGAGGATGACGTCCTTGGCGGAGGCCCAGCCGGTGAGCGCCCCGGTCAGGAAGACGCGCACGACCTTGGGCATGGGGATATAGTAGGGCTCGCCCGCCATCGCCAGCGCGACGGAAAGCCCGCCCGCGCCCATGGCGAGCGAGCAGATGCCGCCCGCGGTGGGGGTGTGGCTGTCGGAACCCACGAGGGTCGCGCCGGGCTTGGCGAAGTTTTCGAGGTGGAGCTGGTGGCAGATGCCGGTGCCGGGCCCGGAGTACACGCCGCCGAATTTGGCCGCCACGGTGCGCAGGAAGCGGTGGTCGTCAGGGTTGCGGAAGTTCATCTGGAGCGTGTTGTGGTCCACGTAGCTCAGGGAAATATCGGTCTTGACCCGGGGGATGCCCAAGGCTTCGAACTGGAGCCACGCCATGGTCCCGGTGGCGTCTTGGGTCAGGGTCTGGTCGATGCGCAGACCGATTTCGCTTCCGGGCGTCATGGTGCCGGAAACAAGGTGACTGCCGATGATTTTCTGTGTGAGGTTCATATGCTTCCCTTTTGTCTGGACTGCGTTGAAGCCGAGGGGCGCACCCCAACCGGGCCGGCTGGCGCGAAAGGAGATAATCTACGCGGATAGCTGAACAAAGGCAAGCAGTTGCCTTTTTGCCATTTTGCAACCCCGCGCCGATGATGGCTTTTGGAAGGAGGAACCTGTTTTTCAGGGCACGGGTGTGTGTCGCCGAGTATGCGTGTTATTTTTTTAAAAAAAGTACGAACAGTGTCGGAATTGTTGGGTAAATGATTATAACATGCAGAAATAAAATAAAAATTGAATTGACGGAAAATCATTTTTCCGGGTAATACATTTTTAAAAAAGATAACACAATATTGTGCCGTGTTATTCAAAACAAGGAGTTCGCCATGCTTTTCAAAGTGTTGCTTGCTGGGATGTGTTCACTCTGCCTCGTTGGGACCGCCACTCTTGCCTCCGCGCATGAATTCATCGTCAAACCCGACAAAACACAGGCCGCCAAGGGCGAAAGCGTGGGCGTGCAGGCGCAGGCGGCGCACGTATTCATGATCAGCGAAGAGGCCGAGCCGGTGGAGACCGTGGTGGTCGAACTCATTCAGGGCAACGCCAAGGAGCCCGTGAAGCTTGCCGAAGACGCCAAGGTGAAGGCGCTTGTGGGCAAGGCGGCCCTCCCTGCGGACGGCCCCGCCATGATCGTCGGGCATCGTCTGCCGCAGACCTGGAGCGACACGACTGAAGGCGTGCTGGAGGGCGGCCGCAAGGATCTCGAAGCCAAGGGCAAGAAGGTCCTCAAGGTCGGCAAGTATGAGAAGTTCGCCAAGACCATGCTCAATCCCGCCGCGAATGACGGATTGTACAAGAAGGTTTTGGGGCACGATCTTGAGATCGTGCTGTTGACGAATCCCGCCGACATCAAGGCCGGTGACGACATCAAGGCGGAAGTGCTGCTGAACGGCAAGCCGGTAAAGGCCCCGCTTGGCCTGACCTACGACGGGTACAGCGCCGAGCAGGATGCCTACATGGCCAAGGCTGAAACCGGCGCGGACGGCATGGCGTCGTTCAAGGTGACCAAGCCCGGCCTGTGGATGCTGCGTACCGAAGTTACCGAAAAGCTCACCGACGGCAGCGCCGACAAGCGCAACATGCGCGCTACCTATGTTTTCCCGGTGATGCAGTAGGGAGCAGGGAAAAGGAAGGCTGTGGAGGGGCGAGGGAACCTTTCTGAAGAAGGGGGAGCACCCCCACGGCTCCCTCGCCCCTCCACAACCCCCTCCAAAAATTTCCATAAGGGCCGATGGAGGGTGGGGCGGCATGGAAATTTTCCGTTGGGAATACGTCTCCCGGCGGGGCGCTAGGAAAGAGCGTTTCTGCTGTGTCGGGGCGCGGCCCGGCGGCATTGTTCGTGGGAAGGATGCGCGGGTGTCCCGGCTGGATGGGGAAAGCCCGATGCGGATTGAGTGTGAGATAAAAGTGGAGTGCCCGGAGGCTCCGTTTCCGGTGTTCCCTTTCCAAGGAGAAGATATGTTGAGACGTGTAGTGTTGGCCGCCCTGTTGGTTCTGGGCTGGTTTTCCGCGGACGCGCAGGCTCACGCGCTGCTGGCGAAGGAGCTGGCGTCCGGAGATGCCCGTGTGGTGGAGTTCTCGTATTCCACGGGCGACGTGGCGGCGTATGCCGAAGCGAAGCTGTACGGCCCGGACAGCGCGGATGTGGAATTTCAGAACGGGCGTACGGACGCTCAGGGAAGATTCGCGTTCCTTCCGGACAAGCCCGGCACGTGGACCATCGTGGTTGCGGACAACATGGGGCATAAGGTTTCCCATCCCATGACAATCACGCTTTCCGATGAAGGTACGGTGGAACGCGAGGTCGCCCCGTCCGGATTCAGCGAATCGCTGTGGGCCTTGCCGGTCCTTTTCCGGGCGGTGCTTGGTGTGAGCCTGCTTTTGAACCTGTTCCTCGGGCTGGCCCTGTTCCGGCATCGTGCGGGGAGGCGGGCTTAGGGATGCGCTTCTGCATCCGCCGGAGTGGAACCGTCATCTCCAGGCAAGGGATAGGTCTAATAGAGAGGGGGTGGTCCCGGTGGAAAGGGCCTTTCGGTTTTGCCTTGGGGGGCAAGGAAAAGCGGGAAGGGGCGTGTCGCGGAGCCCCTCTTTTTTCTTTTTGCAAGCGGGGCCGAGAGAGCCTTCGTTAGAGGCTTGTTATAAAGATCGTACAAATAATTGAATATTTATTTCGGTGAGAGAAAATGCCCTTGAAAGCTTCACCTCGGATCCTGAAGCTTTTGGTGTTTCCGGCTCTGAGAGGAAGAGGTCGGAAATACCCCAACCTTCACCATGAAGAAAGGAGATTTTCGTCATGAAGAGACTCACCACGCTTCTGCTTGCGGCCGGGCTTATCTGCTCCGCATTCTCCGCCGCCAATGCAGCCGACATCAAGGCTAAGGGCATGTGGGACTTCAGTTTTGAGTATACGAACGATTCGTTCGACAAGCACAACAGCAGCGACCGCTTCGGCGCGGCGCAGCGTCTGCGCACCCAGATCGACGTGATCGCGTCTGAAAGCTTGAAGGGCGTCGTTTATTTTGAAATCGGCGACACGCATTGGGGCCATGCCAAGGACGGCGCTTCCCTCGGCACGGACGGCAGGACCGTTGAAGTGCGCTACTCCTACATCGACTGGGCCATCCCCGAAACCGACGTGCTGGTCCGCATGGGCTTGCAGCCCTTCGTGATGCCTGGCTTCGTGGCCGGTTCCGCCGTGCTCGACGGCGACGGCGCGGGCATCACCATCGGCGGCAACTTCACCGAAAACGTCGGCGCGAACCTCTTCTGGCTGCGCGCTGAAAACGACAACACCAATGGTTATGGCAAGTGGCATGACGATCAGAACAACGCCATGGATTTCGTTGGCCTGACCTTGCCGTTGACCTTTGACGGTGTGAAGATCACGCCTTGGGGCATGTATGGTTTCGTGGGCAGCCGCAGCCTTGGTGGCGACGCCAAGGGTGACATCGATGACATGCGCGCCGGGATGCTCCCCGTGCTCCCCAGCGGCAGCGATCTGACCACGCTTGAAGGCAACCGCAGCGAAGGCAACGCATGGTGGGTCGGCATCACGGGTGAAATGACCACGTTCAGCCCCTTCCGCCTCGCGGGTGACTTCAACTACGGCTCCGTGGATATGGGCACGGTCCGTTCGCTCAGCGGATACGACGGCGCGACCAGCAAGACCATCGACCTGAAGCGCAGCGGGTGGCTGGCTTCCGCCATTGCGGAATACAAGCTTGATTTCGGCGTTCCCGGCCTGCTCCTGTGGTACGGCTCCGGTGACAACTCCAATCCGTATGACGGCTCCGAACGTATGCCCACCGTGGACGCCGGCTGGTCCGGTTCTTCCTTCGGCTTTGACGGCGGTTACGGCATTTCCAGCGATACCATCCTCGGCACCAGCCCCGTGGGCACGTGGGGCGTCGCGCTCCGCATGAAGGACATCTCCTTCATGGAAAACCTGACTCACGCCATTCAGGTCGGCTACTATCGGGGTACCAACAACAAGAACATGCCCGCGAACGCCGGTATGACCACCTTCCATGCCAGCTATCCTGATGCCACCGGCAGCATGGTGGGCTCCACCTACCTGACCACCAAGGACGGCGCGTGGGAAGCCACCTTCGACACCGACTACCAGATCTACAAGGATCTGACCCTCGCCGTGGAACTCGGGTACATCCACCTGAGCCTCAACGACGGCGTTTGGGGCAACGTCCTCGACAACACCAACCGCAACGCCTACAAGGCCTCCGTCAACATGCGGTACGCTTTCTAAGAACAGGCTTTGCTGAACCGGGAGGGGAAACCAAGGATGCGTTTCGCGCCGCGCGGCTGAAGCTCCTCCGCACGGATTGCCTTTTGGCATCCTTCCCTCCCAAACCGCTTCGCCCTTCCGGCCACCCGGCGGGAAGGGCGGAGCCCCGGATTGGCGGCAGTCACGGGCTGCCGATCCGGAGACATTTCCCGAAGGCTTTCGGTGTCCGACAGCAACGAAGCCGACGGCCATCCTTCCTTCTCTCCTATGCGGAAAACCGGGGCAGCCTGTTGCGCGAGGCTGTCCCGGTTTTCTTTTTTTATAATGCCGTCTGCCGGGGGCTTCCCGTCTTAACGCCTAGTTCTGTTCCACCAGCGGGGCGGTATACTGCACTTCGGAGTCCCACGGGAAAAGAATCCACGTATCTTGGCTGACTTCGGTGATGAAGGTGTCCACGAGGGGCTTTCCGGCGGGCTTGGAGTACAGGGTGGCGAAATGGGCCTTGGGGAGCATGTTGCGGATGATGGTGGCGGTGTTGCCGGTGTCCACGAGGTCGTCGACGACGAGCCAGCCGTCGCCGTCGCCTTCGATGGCCTTGAGGACTTCTTCGCCGCCGGTCTGTTCGCGGCCCTGATAGGTACAGATGCACAGGGTGTCGACCAGACGGATGTTGAGCTCACGGGCCACGATGGCGGCCGGGACAAGCCCGCCGCGCGCGACGCCGATGATGCCCTTGAACGGTCCCTGTTCCAGAAGGCGCCATGCCAGCGCTTTAGCGTCGCGGTGGAGTTGATCCCATGTGACGGGGTACAGTTTCTGATAACGGTCGGCCTTGCCCATACTTGGTTTCCTCTCGGGTTTCGTGTGTCTAGTCGACTTTCGCCTGAAGGCGCAGCTTCCCGAACGAGTCTTCGGTCAGCGCGACGATGCAGAAGTTATGCTTGTCGGCAAGGGCCAGCGCTTCGGCCCTGTCGAAAAAGAGCGTTTTGCCCGCGTCCACAGCAAGACAGCGGTAGTGTTGTTCGATGAGGAGGCGCACGGTCTGCAGCCCGATGGACGGCAAGTCCACGCGTTCGTCCTGTTTGGGCTTGAAGCGTTTGATCGCCACGCAACCTTCGCCGCGCAGTTCGCCGCCGCGCCGCAGGGCGGCGTCCGTGCCTTCGAGGCATTCCACGGCCACCACCATGCCCTGTTTGACCACGATGCATTGGCCGATGTCAAACCGGCCGAGCGCTTCGGCGATGGACCAGCCGTAGTCGATTTCCGCAATCTCCTCGGCTGAGGGGCCGCGCCGGGTCAGGACGCCTTCGGGGCAGAGCAGGGAGGTGGAGAGTTCCGCCGCCTGGATGAGCGTGAAGCCTTCCTTTTCCAGATCCGCCATGATGGCCCGGAGCAGCGCGTCGTCGCCTTTGCCCCTGAGGGAGAAGAGGATGCGCGCCGCCCGGAAGTCCGGGCGCAAGTCCAGCGCGCGCGGCTTGTTGATCGCTCCGGCCATGCACAGCCTGCGGACGCCGTGCTTGCGGAAGTAGTCGATCACCTTGTCGAACTGGCCCAGATAGACGGTCGTGTACGCGTCGGCCAGCGCTTCAAGGCCGGGATCGGTGAAGCCGTGGAAGGCGCAGACCACAACGCCATAACCCGCCGCCTTGGCGTCTTCCGCCACGAGGCGCGGGAATTGTCCGCTTCCTGCAATAATGCCGATGGATTCGCTCATAATCCGTGCCCTGTACCATAAATGCCCGGTGAATAAAAGCGTGCCGGAGCCCCGCCTCGGCACGCTTACACCATCAATGATTGCGCTGGGATCAGCCTATCTGCACCACGCTTCGGGCGTGGACGGGGCAGGCTTCGACGCAGGCGGGCACGGATTTGCCCTCGCGCTTCATCCAGTCCTTGCACAGGTCGCAGCGCACGGCCACGGAGCGCATACTCTTTTGGGCCATCGTTTCCGACGTGGCGGAGGGCAGGCCGATGGATTCCAGCGAGATCGCGCCGTAGGGGCAGGCCATGATACAGAGCTGGCAGCCCGAACAGATCTGGGCGTTCATGGTCACGATGCCGTCGTCCTGCTGGAGCGCCCCGGTGGGGCAGATGCGGGCGCAGGGGGCGTTCTCGCACTGGCGGCAGGAGATGGGCGACTTCACCGAGCCGCTCTTGACGACATGGACGCGGGCGACGAGTTCGTCGCGCTTTTTCAGGGCCTCTTTAAAGGTCAGGCCGTGGTGGGCGGCGATACAGGCGATTTCGCAGCGGCGGCACGCCTTGCACTTTTCCGGGACCGATTCGATCATGTAACGGCTCATGGCATATTCCTTACGAACTTTCGCAGTCAATCTGGGGTGTCAGCAGGCGTCGATGCCGGTGATGAGGAAGTCCCGGCCGCCCTTGCCTTCCAGCCGCAGGCTTCCGCATTCCGGGCAGCGGCAGCGCGGCGAGGTCATGGGAAATCCGTGCCCGCACTCAAGGCAGCGCCCTTCGGCGGGGACGATCGTGATGTCCAGTTCGGCCCCTTCCGCCACTGTGCCTTCCGCGTACAGCTCGAAGCACGCTTCCAGCGTTTTGGGCTCCACCGCCGTGAACAGCCCCACCGAAAGCCGCACCCGCGTGATCCTGCTCACGTTGTGGCGTCTGGCCTCGTCTTCGAGGATATGCATCATGCCTGCGACGATGGATGCTTCGTGCACGGGTTCCCTCGCTGGGGAGGGAAGACCGGGGGAGGGAGCTTTTTTCAAAAGGGGAATTATCATCAATCCGACTCCCCACAAACTAACAGTAGATCGAAACAATATGTTGGATAT
>ENA-USUG01003279-USUG01003279.1-human-gut-metagenome-genome-assembly--contig:-NODE-3279-length-22452-cov-6.135598_pt1 | contig 22452 bp, 15 predicted proteins | sample MGYA00250059_ERZ773394 | MGnify/ENA primary metagenome ERZ773394 (study PRJEB29103, sample SAMN06111957) | human gut metagenome | biome: human gut; feature: ankylosing spondylitis patient; material... | reverse complement strand
CGCCCAAAATGGTAATAAACAGTGTAGTATCCCCCGACACAGTGGTAATGGCCTCCATCACCCGGACCTGGTTCTATAATGAATTAAATAGTAAATTTCAAAATCTTGTGTTATAATTTTGGGTAGAAATAATAAACAAGTTGGAGGAAACTATGAAGAAGATACTATTTGCCAGTGCAGAATGTGCCCCTTTTGTAAAGACAGGAGGACTTGGAGCGGTTGTTGGCTCTCTTCCAAAGCAGTTAAATCATAAAAAATATGATGTACGAGTTGTTTTACCAGATTACCATTGTATTGATGCAAAATGGCGTGAACAGATGGAGACATTGGTAACATTTCCGATGTATTTAGGATGGAGAATGCAGACAGTTACTGTGAAGACATTAAAATATGAAGGAATCGTTTACTATTTTATTGAGAATAATTTTTATTTCTGCGGAGATTCTCCATATTATGATATGTGGGTGGATATTGAAAAGTTCAGCTACTTTTCTAAAGCAGTGTTAGAAATGCTGTCTTACTTAGAATTTGAGCCGGATATTATCCATTGTCATGATTGGCAGTCTTCTTTAGTACCGGTATTTTTAAAAGCATTTTATTGTGCCGACCCATTTTATCGTAATATTAAAACTGTGATGACAATACATAATTTAAAGTTTCAGGGAATTACGGAAATCGATCGTTTAAAAGATATAACCGGTCTTCCTGACGATATGTTTACTTACGACAAACTAGAATATAATAATTCGGCAAATCTTTTAAAAGGTGGACTTGTTTTTGCAGATAAGATCACAACAGTAAGTAAAACTTATGCGGAGGAGATTAAACAGCCGGAATATGGAGAGGGATTAGATAGCGTGCTGCAGCACAGAAGTGATGATCTTTGCGGAATTGTCAACGGAATTGATTATGATATCTATAATCCTTCTACAGATGAATACATTCTTTGCCATTATGACGATAAAACCTTTGATAAGGGAAAGAAAAAGAATAAAGCATCTCTTCAGGCAAAAACAGGTCTTCCAAAGAAGAGAACAGCATTTACATTAGGAATCGTTTCAAGATTGACTGAGCAGAAAGGCTTTGCACTCTTTTCTTATATGATGGAACGTCTCATGAAGAAGCCGGTACAGCTTTACGTATTAGGTGATGGGGAAGAGGAATATCGAAATATGTTTCTTTCTTATCAGGAACAGTACCCGGATAAAGTATATGTGCAATTAGATTATACCGATGAAATGGCAAAATACATCTATGCTGGCTGCGATGCGATATTAATGCCATCACGCTTTGAACCATGTGGACTTTGTCAGCTTATGTCCCTTCGTTACGGAGCGGTTCCGATTATAAGAAAGACAGGAGGTCTTAAAGATACCGTAAGCATCTATAATCCAAAGAGCAAAACAGGAACCGGTTTTGGATTTACAGATTATAATGCGGAAGGCTTTTTAGATGCAATTCTTGCAGCCTTAGATGTCTATAAAAAGAATCCAGAAGAATGGAAAAACCTTACTGCAAAGGGAATGAGGAAAAACTATTCATGGAAAGCATCTTCCAGAAAATACGAAAAATTATATTCTGATTTGTAGTTTAGGAACATGGAATATACCAGAAGGATATGACTTTCCGGGAAATTAATTTCTAAAGAACTGACATTCAAATTGTTGTATATACTTGGGATTTAGTTATATAAAGAGTTCTATTTCTTCTATTTGACTTTCTTCTGCGATAGAACTTTCTTCTGGACATTTCCATTTGAATAGAAAGTGTGGACTTTTGGGGAGTCCCCATTCTCACCAACTGTGGATTTAGAGTAGTCAGAAAAAAGAAAAAATACCCTATCCCAGATGCGGTTTCGGAGCGTATTTAAGATGCGGATGAGCATCTTAAATACAGCGACTACAGAGCAGATGGGATAGGGTATTCTTTCTTTTTTCATCTACACAAAATCTACAGATCAGAAATTTCTTTGATACCGCTGATATCCGGATCAATGAGCATGGAGTAATTCGTATGATAAATTACATATCCCGGCTTTGCCTGTGGTGGTTTTTTTAGATTACGGCGTTCGGTGTAATCGACCTCCACTTTTGGAGCATTTTTCCCTTTAGAGTAGTGAGCGGCAAGTCTTGCGGCCTCTTCGTAGGTACGGTCAGGAAGTTCATTTGCAGTTCCGAGCTTTACGATGACGTGAGAACCTGCCATTTTCTTAGCATGAAACCACATATCTTTTCCGTTAGCGAATTTAAAAGATAATTCGTCGTTCTGGAAGTTGTTTTTTCCGACATACATATGGAATCCGTCAGAAGAAATATAGTGAAGCGGTTTACTTTTGCCTTGACGTTTTTTTTGATTTCTACCATGACGTTTCATGTAACCGCACTCGATTAATTCTTCTTTGATCATAGCAAGATCATTTTCATCGCGGGCGATTTCTAAAGCGTTACTTACAGATTCCAAATGTGATAGTTCGGCAAAGGTTTCTTTTGTAAGAGTACTTAATGCTTCATAAGTACGTTTTAACTTTCCATAGCGGTTAAAATATTTTTTAGCATTTTCCATCGCATTTAAGTTAGGGTCAAGTGGGATCGTGATTTCTTTGCCATCATAATAGTTTATACACTTTAATTCTTTTTGATGAGGGGCTGCTTCATAGCCGTAAGTGTGAAGAAGCTCTCCGTATATTTTATATTTTTCTTTTTTATCGGTGTCTTTTAGCTGTTTTAACTGTAAGTCGTATTTTTTCGCAGTACGCTCTAACGCATTTTGTACGATATGGCGTAAGTCAACGGACTTTTGGCGGATACGGGTTACGACTTCTTTTTGTGCGTAAAAGGTTTCTAATACTTCAGAGATGGAAGGATATTCTTCCGTAGTTAAATCACTGAACATGGAAAATGTAACCGCACCGAATTCTTTTGGAGCTTTTCCTTCGTAAATAATATTTGGAGAAAAAGCGTGTGTTTCTATCTGGTTTTTCAGACGGACGAGTTCACCGTAAAGGGAACTTTGCTGCACTGGGGTAAGAGAAGCAACAGCAGAATCTCCATCGATGTCGGCGCGGTAGCAGATTTCATTGGCAAGCACAGGACTGATACCGGAAATACTGCCATAGACTGCTTTTTGCACAGAAACTGGTTTGACAAGCAGTGTATTTTCCATCCATTCAACAGATAGATCATTAAGAGAAATCTTACCCTTTCCTGGAGGGGCGATATAAGTTCTTCCTGGTAGAACTTCTCTTACAGAACTTACCTGATTGGAAATATGTTTGATACTGTCGATAATCATGTTTTTTTCATCAATAAAAATAATATTACTGTGTTTTCCCATGATTTCGATAACCATTTTTTTACGGCAGGTATCACCAAGTTCATTTAAATGTTCGATTGTGATCTCAACGATTCGTTCCATACCAGGTTGTGTGATTTCGATAATTCTTCCGTTACTAATATATTTTCGAAGCAGCATACAGAAGTTTGGGGCGGTCATAGGATTTGCCTTTGTCTTTGTAGTAAAATAGATAAGTGGAAGACTTGCTCCAGCAGAAATCAGTAGTCGATAGGTTTCTTTATTATTTTTTACAACAAGAAGCAGTTCGTCCGCTTCCGGCTGATAGATTTTGTAGATGCGTCCGCCGGTAAGCAGGCGGTTCATATCATATACAATATTGGCTATTACAACGCCATCAAAAGCCATAATAAGTTCCTCCTGAGTCTAGAATGATATTGCGGCAAAAATATCTGAAAAACAGTAGGATTTGCAGCCTTTTCATGATACCATAGATAAGAAGGGAATGTCAAAACATCGGGCATACCTGCATGGAGATTAAAAAGCTATGACAGAAAAGGAACAACATATGATTTTTCAGTCAGATACTTGCATGGTAAATGACAATATGATATGTTGGATAAAAGAACGAAAACATAGAAGGAGGCATTTTATGGGAAAAGCAGAAAATGGAGAAATCAGAGAAGTGACAGCAAATATCTGGGAGGACAGAAAGCATCATTTATGGTTTCCGCTTAGTTTTACAAAATATACAGTAGGGAATGGAAGATTATATGTAAACAGCGGATTCCTTTCTTCAAGAGAAGATGAATGTCTGTTATACCGTATTACAGATATTACATTATACCGCAGCCTTCCACAGCGCATTTTTGGAACAGGGACAATTGAGCTTCATACCAAAGACCGCTCCACCCCAGTTATCCGCCTGGAGAATATCGCGAAATCAGCAGAAGTAAAGCGTGTCTTAAGTGATTTGATTGAGAGGGAGCGTGAGGAGAAACACGTTGTCGGAAGAGATATGTATGGTGCTATAAGTCACATCGACCCTGTTGAATTTGATGGAGATGGAGATATGGACGACCATAATTTCAATTAATTTTACAGGAATCAATTAGAAAAAGTTCTGTTCTCTGGTTGACAAAATGGGCGGTCACGAGTATAATCATAAACAGTTTTAATGCGTTACCACTTTATTGTGACAGAGTATTTAAAGGGCAAGAAGATTGTCACAAAAGAGTCTGTGAATGCAGGCTCTTTCTTTTATAGATTTTTATAAATTAAAAGAGAAAACAGGTAATAAAATTATTTTTTTATGAGAATAGCTCAGACAATTTTATAAAAGTGGTGAATGAGATTTTAATTTAGGAGGATAACATTAATGAAAGAAAAACTGCTCCACACTCCAGAGGGAGTAAGAGATATTTATAACTCAGAATGTAAGAGAAAGTCAGCGGTGGAGAAGCGAATTCATCATATATTAGAGCTTTACGGCTATCAGGATATTGAGACACCAACATTTGAATTTTTTGATATATTTAACAGTGATACAGGAACTGTAAGTTCTGTAGAGATGTTTAAGTTCTTTGATAGAAATAATAATACATTAGTTCTCCGCCCGGATATGACGCCTTCTATTGCAAGAAGTGTGGCAAAGTATTATAGTGCCTGTGAATTTCCACTTCGTCTTTCTTACCGCGGGAATACATTTTTAAATAACAGAAGTTATCAAGGTAAGCTTACCGAGAAGACAGAGATGGGAGCAGAGCTTATTAATGATGATAGTCCGGAAGCAGATGCAGAGGGAATCATCATGATGATTGACTGTTTCCTTGCGGCAGGTCTTACGGATTTTCGTATAGATATCGGGCAGGCAGAGTTTTATAAAGGAATTATGGATGCGTTAGAAGCTTCTGAGGAAGTTAAGGAGCAGATTCACGAATATATCGAGAATAAGAATGCTCTTGGAATGGAAATTCTTTTATCGGATTTATCTATGAAAGATTGTTATCGTAACATTCTGCTTGAGTATAATGATTTATATGGTGATGTTACCATGCTTGAAAAGGCAAAGAAGCTTACGATAAATCCTCGTTGTCAGGCAGCAATTGCCAGACTAGAGGAAGTGTATGAAGTGTTAAAGCTTTACGGTTACGAAAAATATGTAAGTTTTGATCTTGGCATGGTGAACCATTTTGATTATTATACAGGAATTATTTTCCGGGGATATACTTATGGAACTGGAGATGCGATCGGAAAAGGTGGACGTTATGATAACCTTTTAGCGCAGTTTGGTAAGGAAGCAAGTGCTAGCGGATTTACCATTTTGATTGATGATGTACTATCTGCATTAAGCCGTCAGAATATCAGCATTTCCTTAAAAGAATATGCCTATTCTTTACTTCTTTATAAATCAGAGGACAGACAGAATGCGATTCCGTTAGTTGTAAAGTTAAGAGATGCCGGTGTGCGTACAGAACTTGTTTCCGTGGCAGAGGGAAAGGCGTTAGAAGAATATCTGGCTTTTGGAAAGAACCAGGGAGCGGAAGGAATCCTCTATTTAGATGGGGAGAATGTCACTGTTTATGATATGGCTTCCGGAGATCAGGAGACAAAGACATTACAGGAATTCAGGGAGGAATATTAAGATGCGCTATTTAACATTTGCTCTGGCAAAGGGAAGACTTGCCAATAAAACAATGGATATGTTTGAAAAACTTGGTATTACCTGTGATTCCATTCGTGATAAAGAGACAAGAAAGCTTATTTTTGTCAATGAAGATTTAAAGCTTAAGTTTTTCTTAGCGAAGGCTTCTGACGTTCCTACTTATGTAGAGTACGGTGCAGCGGATATCGGTATCGTAGGAGAAGATACGATTCTTGAAGAGGGAAGAAACCTTTACGAAGTAATGGATCTGGGTTTTGGAAAGTGTAAGATGTGTGTCTGTGGACCGGAAAGTGCAAGAGAAAAGTTACAGCATGGTGAGCTGATTCGTGTTGCTTCCAAATATCCAAGCATTGCCAAAGACTATTTTTACAATAAAAAGTTCCAGACCGTAGAGATTATCAAGTTAAACGGTTCGGTAGAGTTAGCTCCGATTGTCGGGCTTTCCGAAGTTATCGTCGATATCGTAGAGACTGGCTCTACATTAAAGGCAAACGGGCTTACAGTCTTAGAGGAAATTTGTGATCTCTCTGCCCGTATGGTAGTAAATCAGGTAAGTCTTAAGATGGAACAGGAGAGAATTCGTAAACTGATTTATGACCTGCGTAAGCTGAAACAGCAATAGGCTAATGACTTTAGATAAGTATCAAATTGATAGAGATAAATATTAGTAGGGGATAGTAAGTAAAAGCCAGTAAATAATATAAGCTAGTTTAGTTATTGCATCGCTTTATTATATTTATATTAAATGAGTTGATGTAGCAGAATAAACAGATTATTATACTATTTAGTATGAGATATATTGGCATAAATAATATTAGATATTAAAAAATCAATTACTGATAATGATTGGTGATATTTCCAAGAAAAGATAAAAACAAAAATAGAAAAATTCCAGAGGAAAAGAAAATGAGAGTTTTAAAGGTAAATAAAGAAAATACAAAAAATATTTTAAGTGATTTATTAAAAAGAAGCCCTAATAATTACGACCAGTATGCCGGAACCGTGCAGGGCATTTTAGACGAGATTAAGGAAAAAGGAGACGAAGCTCTTTTTGCTTACACAGAAAAGTTTGATAAATGTAAGCTGACAAAAGATACGATTCAGGTAACAGAGGAAGAAATCAAGGCAGCATATGAAAAAGTAGATGATTCTTTAGTAGAAGTTATCCGCAAATCTCTTGTAAATATCCGTGAGTATCATGAGAAACAGAAGAGAAACAGCTGGTTTGATGCCAAACCGGACGGAACAATTCTTGGACAGAAAATGACAGCGTTAGCTTCAGTTGGTGTGTATGTACCAGGTGGAAAAGCTGCTTATCCATCCTCTGTACTTATGAATATTGTACCTGCAAAGGTTGCAGGTGTAGAGAAAATCGTGATGGTAACCCCTCCAAATAAGGAGGGAGAAGTAACACCAGCTACTTTAGTTGCCGCAAATGAAGCTGGTGCAACTCATATTTATAAAGTCGGTGGAGCACAGGCAATCGGTGCATTAGCTTATGGAACAGAGTCTATTGAAAAGGTTGACAAGATTGTAGGCCCTGGAAACATTTATGTTGCCCTTGCGAAAAAGGCGGTATACGGACATGTAAGTATTGATTCCATTGCCGGACCAAGCGAGATTCTTGTTCTTGCAGACGATACTGCAAATCCGCATTTCGTAGCGGCAGACTTACTTTCCCAGGCAGAGCATGACGAACTTGCCAGTGCGATTTTAGTGACAACAAGTAAGACACTTGGCGAAAAAGTACAAGAAGAAATTGAAGGATACTTAAAGAAGTTATCAAGAGCAGAGATTATCGAGAAATCCCTTGAAAACTTTGGTTATATTTTAGAGGCAGAGACTTTAGATGAAGCATTAGAAGTAGTAAATGCGATTGCGTCCGAACATCTTGAAATCGTAACGGCCAATCCATTTGAAGTAATGACAAAGGTAAGAAATGCCGGAGCTATCTTTATCGGAGAGTACAGTTCTGAACCACTTGGAGATTATTTTGCAGGACCAAACCATGTACTTCCAACAAACGGAACTGCGAAGTTCTTCTCCCCATTAAATGTCGATGACTTTGTAAAGAAATCAAGCATCATCTACTATTCAAAAGATGCCTTAAAAGCAATTCACAAAGATATTGAGACATTTGCACAGGCAGAGGGACTGACTGCACACGCAAACTCCATCGCTGTTCGTTTTGAGGAGGAGTAAAAATGGCAGAAAGAAAAGCACATGTAGAGAGAAATACAAGTGAGACAAAGATTATTGTTGACCTGAATTTAGACGGCAGCGGCAAATATGATATTGATACCGGAATCGGTTTCTTTGACCATATGTTAAATAGCTTTGCCAAACACGGCTTTTTTGACCTGACCTGCAAAGTGGATGGGGACTTAGAGGTAGACTGCCATCACACGATTGAAGATACTGGAATCGTACTGGGACAGGCTATACGTGAAGCGGTGGGAAATAAAAAGGGAATTCGCCGTTTCGGAAACTTTTTACTTCCAATGGATGAGACACTCGTACTTGGTGCAGTAGATTTATCCGGCAGACCATACTGTGTGTGTGACCTGCCATTTACCGTAGAGAGAGTCGGTGGATTTGACACAGAAATGGTACAGGAATTTTTCTATGCTATTTCTTACAGCGCAGCAATGAACCTTCATTTAAAATTAATGCATGGAAGCAATAATCATCATATTATGGAGGCGGCATTCAAGGCATTTGCAAAAGCTTTGGATGAGGCTTGTTCTTACGACCCTAGAATTACGGATGTACTTTCTACAAAAGGAGCATTATAAATGAAAAGCAAATTTTCTTTTGACGAATTTAAATTAAACAGCGATGGAATGATTCCAGTTATTACACAGGACTATAAGACCAATGAGGTTCTAATGCTTGCTTACATGACGAAGGAATCTTTTGAAAAGACATTAGAGACAGGAAAGATGACCTACTTTAGCCGTAGCCGTCAGGAACTTTGGACAAAGGGCGATACTTCCGGACATTACCAGTATGTGAAGTCTTTAGACATTGACTGCGATAAAGATACCATCTTAGCAAAAGTCGAGCAGATTGGAGCGGCCTGTCATACAGGAAACCGTACTTGTTTCTTTACACGACTTGCAGAAGAATAAAAAACACAGATAAGGAAAGAATAAAAAGAGTAAAGATAAAAAATAAAAAGAAATGGATATGAATAAATTACAGGAAAAATATCAGAAATTACTGAGTTATTTAAAAGAACTGGATTCCGTAGCGATTGCCTTTTCTGGCGGAGTGGATTCTACCTTTCTTCTTGCAGCCGCAAAAGAAGCATTAGGGGATAAAGTCATCGCACTTACAGCAAAATCCTGCCTTTTCCCGGAAAGAGAATCCGGAGAGGCGGAAGATTTTTGTAAAAATCTTGGTGTAGAACAGATTGTTCTTGATTTGGGAGATACCGAACTTCCAGCATTTAAACACAATCCGCCAAACCGTTGTTACATCTGCAAAAAAGGCTTATTTGAAAAGTTCTTACAAAAAGCAAAAGAATACCAGATGTCGTATGTCGCAGAAGGCTCCAACATGGATGATTTAGGAGATTATCGCCCGGGCCTGCAGGCAATTACCGAACTTGGCATAAAAAGCCCCCTTCGTGCTGCTGAACTTACCAAGGCAGAAATCCGGGAACTTTCCAAACAGATGGGACTCCCAACCTGGAGCAAACCATCCTTTGCATGCCTCGCCTCCCGTTTCGTATACGGCGAGACCATCACCGCCGAAAAACTTTCCATGGTAGAGCGAGCCGAGGACCTTCTCCGCAGCAATGGATTCCTCCAATTCCGCGTTCGCATCCACGGAACCATCGCCAGAATCGAACTTTTACCAGAAGACATTCCAAGAATGTTAGATAGTGAACTTCGAAAAGAAATCGTAGATAAACTCAAAAGATACGGATTTACCTATGTATCTCTTGACCTGGAAGGCTACCGCACAGGAAGCATGAATGAGGTGCTGGCGTAGGAATTTTAACTGACAGACGGAAGTAGAAGGCTCTTATTATAGTATCTGTGACTTTAGTCACTGCAAGAAACAGAGTCATGAAAAGTCCCTTATGAACATCATTGATTTTGTTCAGCTGTAAAAAACACAGAAGTCACAAAATCAATGATGTTCATAAGGAACTTTATCGAATATTATACACTCGCAGCTCCGAGGCCACAAATACTATAATAAGAGCCTTCTACTTCCTGTCTTTGGCTGGAAAGGAATTACTACACCAGTGATAGAAGATTCGTTTGTTGTATCCACCGAATTAAATCAGAAAAAGGTTTACAGTTTTTTAGTAAATATGGTATACTAGCCTTATGTAACCAGAAACCATTTTCAGTATAAGAAGGAGGGCCCATTATGTCGGCTGTATTAAGTGCATTTGTTCAATATATCATAACGTTTATTTTGCTGGTAGCAGCCGCGGCCGGAGGCATTTTTTGTGGAAAGAAGTTAAGAACGAAGAAGAACATGGAAAGCAACACGGCTGGTACTGGAAATACATCAGGTAAATAATTTATATAGCGATATATTTCAGGGTGCTGACGGAGAACCAATTGTTTTCTGGCAGCACCCTTTCATGTCGGTATACCGGCAGCAATATATGAGATACTACAGGAGGACAGAATTTTGAAAAAATATGGAGTAAATGAACTTCGAAAAATGTATCTGGAGTTTTTTGAGAGCAAGGGACATCTTGCAATGAAGAGTTTCTCACTGGTTCCACATAACGACAACAGTTTATTACTGATCAACGCAGGTATGGCACCACTGAAACCTTATTTTACAGGTCAGGAGATCCCACCAAGAAAAAGAGTGACAACCTGCCAGAAATGTATTCGTACAGGTGATATCGAAAATGTTGGTAAGACAGATCGTCACGGTACATTCTTTGAAATGCTTGGTAACTTCTCTTTTGGAGATTATTTTAAACATGAAGCAATCGCATGGTCATGGGAATTCCTTACAGAAGTTGTAGGACTTGATGCAGACAGATTATATCCATCTGTATACTTAGAAGATGACGAGGCATTTGCCATTTGGAGAGATGAGATTGGAATCGCTCCAGAACGCATTTTCAAGTTTGGTAAAGAAGATAACTTCTGGGAACACGGTGCTGGTCCTTGCGGTCCTTGTTCCGAGATTTATTATGACCGTGGAGAAAAATACGGCTGTGGTAAACCAGGCTGTACAGTAGGTTGTGACTGCGACCGTTATATGGAAGTATGGAACAACGTATTTACTCAGTTTGAGAATGACGGACATAATAACTACACAACATTAAAACAGAAAAATATTGATACAGGTATGGGATTAGAGCGTCTTGCCGTTATCGTTCAGGACGTAGGATCTATTTTTGATGTAGATACTATCCGTTCCCTTCGTGATAAGATCTGTGAAGTAGCAAAGAAAACTTACAAAGAAAATGAGCAGGATGATATTTCTATCCGTCTGATCACAGACCATATCCGTTCCGCTACATTTATGATTTCCGATGGTATCATGCCAAGTAATGAAGGCCGTGGATACGTTCTTCGCCGTATTATCAGAAGAGCAGCCCGTCACGGACGTTTACTCGGAATCGAAGGTAAGTTCTTAGCAGAGCTTAGCAAGACAGTTATCGAAGGTTCTAAAGATGGTTATCCAGAATTAGAAGAAAAGAAAGATTTCATTTACAATGTTATCATTCAGGAAGAAGGCAAGTTTAATAAGACAATCGATCAGGGTCTTGCAATCCTTGCTGATTTAGAAGAATCCATGAAGGAAAAAGGTGTAAAAGAGTTAGATGGACAGGACGCTTTCAAACTTTACGATACTTATGGATTCCCATTAGACCTTACAAAAGAAATCCTTGAAGAAAAAGGATACACTGTAAATGAAGAAGCATTCCAGACTTGCATGAATGAGCAGAAAGAAAAGGCAAGAAGTGCAAGAAAGACAACAAACTACATGGGTGCTGACGTTACAGTTTATGAGTCTATCGACCCATCTGTAACAAGTACTTTCGTTGGATATGAGACACAGGAATGTGATTCTAAGATTACAGTTATGACAACAGACACAGAGCTTACAGAAGCTTTAACTGATGGACAGGCTGGAACAATCTTTGTAGACGAGACACCATTTTATGCGACAGGTGGTGGACAGCACGCTGACAGCGGTGTCATCACATGCAAAGACGGCGAATTCATTGTAGAAGATGTTGTAAAAATGCTCGGTGGAAAGATTGGCCATATCGGACATGTAACAAAGGGAATGTTCAAAGTTGGTGATACGGTAACATTATCTGTAAATAAAGTACAGAGAGCAGATACAGCTAAAGGGCACAGTGCAACCCATCTTCTTCAGAAATCCTTACGTACCGTTCTTGGAAATCATGTAGAACAGTCCGGTTCTTACGTAGATAAAGACAGACTTCGTTTCGACTTCTCTCACTTCCAGGCATTAACTGCAGAAGAACTTGCAGAAGTTGAAAAAATGGTAAATGAAAAAATCGCCGAAGACCTCACTGTAAGCACAGAAATCATGAGTGTTGACGAAGCAAAGAATACTGGTGCGATGGCATTATTCGGAGAAAAATATGGTGACAAAGTACGAGTTGTTACTATGGGAGATTTCTCCAAAGAATTCTGTGCAGGTACACATGTACCACATACAGGAGTAATCAAAGCATTTAAGATTATTTCTGAAACTGGTGTTGCAGCGGGCATAAGACGTATCGAAGCATTAACTGGTGACGGAGTAATGAAATATTATCTCGATGAGGAAAAAACTCTTCACGAAGCAGCAAAAGCAGCAAAGGCAGAGCCTCATAAGTTAGCAGAAAAGATTCAGTCCATGCTTGACGAAATCAAAGCACTTTCTGCAGAAAATGAGAAATTAAAAGACCAGATTGCCAAGAGCGAAGTTGCTGACGTAATGGATCAGGTAGTAGAAGCAGGCGATTACAAAGTACTTCCAGTATCCGTAAAAGACGTTGACATGAACGCACTCCGTACCTTAGGAGATGACCTCAAAGGCAAGATTGGCAGCGGTGTTGTTATCCTTGCTTCCGATATGGGAGGAAAGGTTAACTTAATCGTAACTGCAACAGACGATGCTGTAAAAGCAGGCGCACATGCAGGAAAGATTATCAAAGAAGCAGCAGCCTTAGTAGGTGGCGGCGGCGGTGGACGTCCAAATATGGCTCAGGCTGGTGGAAAGAATCCAGCAGGAATCAAAGCTGCATTAGAAAAAGCTGTGGAAATCGCGAAAGAACAGTTATAAGTTCTGGTTTGCCGCAGGCAAAGTAGACGCTCACAAAGAGAGAAGCCAACCTATATCTGTGACTCTATCACTGCGGGTTGAATGTTCGCTAACGGCTCACATCCAATCCTCGCTTTAAGGCCACAGATATAGGTTGGCTTCTCTCTTTGCGAGCTGTCTTTGGCTGTAGAAGTAAAAACAGAATTCAATATGGAGGTTAGATTATGGTTCGAGCAATTATGAAAGATGTTTTGTTTCTTAAAAAGAAAGCAGTCCCTGCAACAAAAGACGATATGCCAGTGGTGCAGGATTTACTTGATACGTTAAAAGCAAATGAAACTGGCTGTGTTGGGATGGCAGCAAATATGATTGGAGTAAATAAAAGAATTATTGCGGTGAATATGGGATTTGCGAATATTGCAATGTTAAATCCGGTGATTGTAAGTAAAAAAGAACCATATGAGGCAGAAGAGGGCTGTTTATCTTTAAAAGGAGTTAGAAAAACGACTCGCTATCAGGAGATAGAAGTAGAGTATGAAGATATTCATTTTAAAAAACAGCATCAGAAGTATAAAGGCTGGGTAGCGCAGATTATACAGCATGAGGTGGATCATTGCGAGGGGATAATTATCTGATTTATGAAACAAAACAGACGTACCGAAAGAGAGAAGAGGTCCTATATCTGCGACTCTATTACTGTGGGTTGAATGCTCGCGTAATGGCTCGCATTCAATCCTCGTTCTAAGGCCACAGATATAGGGCCTCTTCTCTCTTTCGGGGCTGTTTTAGGTTGTTGAAGTAAAATTATATAATATTTACAGATATTTGGCAATAGTAAATAAAAGTAATCCAAACTCCGTAAAAATCATCATTAGATGCAGTTATTTCTTCTATTGAATTTACATGAAATATTAAAGATTTACATGGATTTTTCTGGAAAAATATGATATAATCCCCTCGTTGCCGCCCCATTCTGGCAACAGAAAGGGGGTGTACATATTGTCAGCATATTCTTTTCTTCTGTCGGTATTGGCAGGTGTAGCATCTGGCATCATTGTTGAACTAATCATGACTATACTTCGCAAGTGGTTTGGCCGGAAGAAGAAGTAAAATCATGCGGTAACCAAACCCCACAAAAAAATCCCCTCAGTATTCGCGGTACTGAGGGGATTTGTGTTTGTGTACATACTGTACAGCATATTCTTTTCTGATTTCAATATATCATACCGAATCAGATATTTCAAGTATATTCTGCTTTCAAAATTTTATGCCAGATTGTGCCGACGCATAAGCATACTTATTGAATGAGAAATTGGCACTGATGAGATATTTATCTTTAGCATTATAAATTTTGAAGTTTGCTCTAGTAGTGTCAGTTTTGCCAACTTGCCTGTAGAAAATCTCAACATAAATATTAAGAAAGCAACTTTTTCTTCACTTTCGTATATTCTTCTTCAGTATATCCTTTTTCTAATATTTTTTCTTTTGGTATTCCAAAAGAAATGAATGCAGCTATTGCGTTTTCCCGTTCCTTTTCCGTGTTTCTACGTTCTTGTTCTACTCCCTTATCCCAGGCATCTTCTAGCATTCCCTGTAATATTACGCGACCCATACTTTCTCCCATCGCTTCCACCTTCCTTTCTAATTCTTTAGTCATCTCTACACCGCATTCATTTTTTAAATAATTCTTTTTTTCTTCTGCTGAATGGTCTGCAATTACATATTCCAACATTTCGATTAATTTATTTTTAAACTGTGTCATGTTTTTCCCAGCTCGTATTTTTATGAGAATCCCTTTTAACAGATTTATCTCTTCGGGGTGAATATTTTCACCAAATTTTACTTCCGGTCTAAGTTGGTATTCTATAATGGAATCTTCATTTTTTCTGGCATCTATGCATATCCAGATACTTATGACTTCCTTAATCTTTTCATCAACTTTCGCTACACCATCGCTAAGCGCGGAAAGTATCCTTGAGATATAGGTTTCTCTGACAGCCATATATTCTTTGTTGGTCTGTTTATCTTCGCTAATTAAAATTATGCTTCTGATATCCAATTCTGAATAGTCTCTACCGAGAGGTTTACTGCTTTTGCAATCTGTTTCACAGACATTCCCATTTCGAGAAGGGCAAGAGTAGTTTCTCTTGCTTTTTTCAATTCTCCAGACTGCTCCCCTCGAAGAAATCCAGATTGTTCGCCCCTTTCAACGCCTTCATTATAAATCTCTTCTAATTCCTGACACATTTGATTCACTCCTTCCTCTGTTTCCTTTAGTTGATGTACTCTGGTTGCAAGAATATTACTATACATTTCATCCGCTTCTTTGCAATGTAAGTCATGCATTAAGCGGCCTAATTCGGTATCATCCTGTTTTTTCGAGTTTACATATAAAATATGTTGACCATCTTCAAATATTTCTCCGGTTTCGTTGCTTCGTCTTCTTATGTGGTTGATTGGCAGATTATATCCAAGGACATCATTTTTAGTGATGAAAATGACATAAGTTTCTGGGAGATTGTCAAAAAAATCGCCTGGATTCAGTAGGTTCATATCCAGTAGACCGCAGTGGTATCGGGCTCTTTTTGGAGAAGCACCATCATTTTCATCTTGAATCTCCACGTTAAAGTGATTGTTTTCTGCATCCTTTGCCACGCAGTCTAAAATGGCGGAACGTCCCTGGAGATTTTTATAATCTTTCTGTAAAGTCTGGTCGATTACTTTTAGACCTGTTCTATTCATGATAACCTGAAGAATATATTCCGTACATGAGATTTCCTTTAAAACATTTCGCATAAAGATGTCATTCATTATCGTAAAGTGTTTTATCTTTTCTTTATATCTTTCGTAGCGTTGTTCTAAGCCTTCTGGCTGTAAGATTGTGGAATCCGTCATTTACGCTACCTCCGTTATGATATATCAATGGTTACTATACGACTATTATATACATAATTTGACAGAAAAGTCAATGAATATTTGAAGTAAGATTCTGAATTGCCGCAGACAAGGTAGACGCGCCCAAATATAGGATATCTGTTCTCTTTGGGTGCTGTTCTTTGGCTATAGGAGCAAAATTAGAGTTTTTATTTTTTCTATTATTATCTACAAATATATCTTTTTCTGTAAAGATGTTCTATGAAGTCTGATTTTACTGTTAATATTTATTAATGTTCTTTGCGCCATATTTAAATATAGAAGCCTAATGAAATTTCTGATAATATCCTTTTTTAAATATACTTAACGAATTTGTAGAACTGTAGCATCAGATTTTAAATTTGATTTGTTGAAAAACGATAATCTTCTGGAGAATTCATCAAATTTCTTCGATATGAATTCTGGATATACTCCAGTAGCCAAAGTTAGCCCCCGAAGAGAAGCTATCCTCTATATTTGTGGCCTCGGAGCAAGGTTTGGATGCGAGCATTTAGACGAACATTCAAACCGCCGCGACTAAAGTCACAAATATAGAGGATAGCTTCTCTTCGGAGGCGTCTCCCTTGCCTGCGGCAAATTAGAATTCCTCTACCAAAAGTGTCATAAAATCAACCATTTAGACACATCCTATTGAATTTTAGTGAAGAAAATGATACGCTATTTTTAAAATAGCAAAATCTATATTTTAGAGCATGTTTGAAAAAGCATCCTTGAAATCCGCACGTCTCAATTTGCATTCTTGAATTTGCCTTCATTCGGTTGACGTAGTCTGTTACGCCGCCCCCATTTAGGTAAAATCTTCTACAAATTGTAACGGAATCTTACAGAAAGCATTTTTCAAATACGCTCAAGGGGAAAGTGAGGAAAAATTATGAAAAAACAACGGAAACACATCAACCTATCCCGCATAACAGCATTCATCTTATCTGTCGCAATGCTGGCAGGATTCTGTCCGCAGGGAGTCAGTTTTGCGGACATCCCGATAACACTGCCAAAGGTAAATGCAGCAGAGAATATAAACAATCCAAGAATCGTAAAAGATTCCTCCATGGATGCCGGACAGAAAGTCACCTGGGACTGCGTATATTTTGGAAGCTATCCGCAGAGTGAGGTAACATCTAAGGATGGCAGTATTTATAATGCATTGAAAAATGCAACAGGCTGGGATGAAAATAATGATATTACGATTGGAAAAACGAAATATCGCAGATTAAAGGGGGAAGATGCGACATATTACTCAAGCAATGAAGAGGGACAGTATAATTGGAATGGCAGTTATAAAACCTACCATTATTTTAAGTATGAACCAATCAAATGGCGTGTTTTAAACAGGAATGGAAATGATGCACTTCTCCTTGCGGATATTGCGTTAGATGACCAGAAATATAATACAAATCTTGAAGATGTAACATGGGAAACAAGCAGTGTGCGAAGCTGGCTGAACGGTTATGGGCATCTGTGAATCAGCCAAAGACAGATTACAGCAGAAAGAACTTTATCAATTCTGCTTTCACGTCCACGCAAAGAAATGCTATTAAGACAACAAATGTTGTAAATAACAATAATATTTACAGTGGAACAATGGGTGGAAAGAATACTTCAGATAAAGTCTTCCTTCTCTCAGAATCAGAAGTCTATAAGACAGATGCGGCAGCAGGCTATGGATTTGTAAAAGATTATGAAAATGAAAGTACATATATTGAAAGTACAGATGATGAAGCGAGAAGGAGCCGGTGCAGTACCTATGCGTATGCGATGGGTACATGGAGAGGTCATGATACGGATGCAGAGTACACAAAATACAATGGAAATATATATTGGTGGCTCCGCTCGCCGGGCCACAGGAGCGATATGGCGGCCGTAGTGGATGAGTATGGCTGGGTCGATCGGAGTGGTTATCTTGTCGACATTAGTCGTGACGGTGTGCGGCCCGCTTTGCATTTGAATCTCTCATCCTCTAATCTCTATTCCTACGCCGGAATAGTATGCTCCGATGCGATGAAATCTGGGGAGAGCGGAACAGATAATCCAGTAAAACCAAGTGAACCCGATGAATCAGATACTCCAAATCAGCCCGCCCAGCCCGACAAACCGGGAACAGCCACAGGAACCAGAACAGAAGAGAGCGATGTAGATATTGAGATTGACGGTGGTGTAGAATTTACGATTCCGGAGAATGTTCCAATTCTTGGTGGTGGGGATGTTTCTCTTGATTATGGAACGATTCCAGTTACTTTTAAGAGGGAAGATAATACATACCGAATTGGAATCGGTGTTCAGGATATGAATAAGAAGGACTGGACAACTTTTAAAAAGTTTGTGGAAACGCAAAAAGAGTCTTATAGAAAAGGAATCAACTCTCTTTTGGCTACTAAGTCTGGAATCGCGTCTATGGGAATGAGTGTAGAACCGGAAATGAAGGCTTATGGCTATGTGGAAGGAACAATTACAAAGGCAAATGGAGTCGAATCTGCGGGAGGGAAGCTGGTTGTTGAAATAAAAGGAACGGCAAAGCAGGAATGGCAGACGGTTGTGGTGGTTGTTCCGGTAGTGATTAAGGTAAAGGGAACGGCTGGTACTAAAGCGGATTTCTCTGTAGGATTTGATTTTAATAAGAGTAAAGTGTATACCAAAGGGGAAGTAGAGCTTACTCTTCCGAGTGTACGTCTTACGGGAGGTATCGGTGTTTCTTATATCGCAGATATTTCTGTTTATGGAGAAGCAAAGAACCTTGTTACAGTAGAATCAGACGGGAAGGATAATGATATAACAGCCTCTTTAGAGGGGGCGCTGGGAGTTAGTGCAAAGGCGTTATGCTTTTCTTATGAAAAAGAGCTTTTGAATGGTTCGTTCGATTATTTGTCCACAAAGAAGAAGTCAAAAGCCAGAATGTATACCAGAGCATTGCCAAAGTTAGAACCGGAGGCGAAAGATTATGAAATACAAAGAGTAGATTCTTCTTCGTGGGATGGTTCTGCCGTTGCAGAACAAACAGCGAAGCCACGTTCGATAAAGCGTGCTGCTTCTGCAAAAAATACATCTGGAACAGTGACAACATTGCTGTCTGATGTGTATGCCAGTGCAAAGCCGCAGCTTTTGCAGACGGCAAGTGGAAAGAAACTCCTTATTTTTACAACGGACATGGGCGACAGAACAACAGGGAATCATACAGCAGTGGTATATTCTATTTATAATGAACGTGGGTGGAGTATACCTAAGCTGATTGATGATGATGGAACGGCAGATTTTGATGCAGTAGCAGCAGTAGATGGAGAGAATGTATACGTTACATGGATTAATGCAAAGCGGACTTTTACACCAGAAGAAGCAGAGGCTGAAGATTTTATGACAAAGCTTGCAGCCGAGACCGAAGTTCAGGCAGCAAAAATCGCATTAAATGGAAATACAGGAACAGTGACAAAGTATCCGGCTATTACGGATAATGCCATTGCGGATTTGCATCCGTCTATTACAGTAAAAAATCATGTGCCATATATTGCATGGAACAGCAATAGTGCGAATGATATTTTAAAGGGAACCGGAACAAATACAGTTTACCTTGCATCTTTAAATGGAAATGCATTTACAACAAAGAAGTTATCGGAAGAGAATAAGCCGGTACAGTCTGTTGCTATTGGCAATTTGGATAATGATGTAGTGACAGCTTATACATTGAATTCTGGTACCGAGGAAAATCCGCAGGTACAACTGACGGCGGTTAATGCAAAAGGACGAACAACCATTGCAGCAAATGGCCAGAATCTTTCTCCTTCTTTTGCAAAAATAGATGGAAGTTCCGTTCTTTTATGGTATGCACAGGATGCGGAAGGCAGTTCCTTAAACTATATTGATACTATAGATGGAGAGGTAGAAAGCTATATAGAAGACGATGCGGTTATTTCAGCAGACTATACGGTAGTAGATGGTGGGGATAGCCAGCTTCTCATCTGTTCATCGGAGAAAGAAAATGCAGAAGAAACAGGAAGGAATCTGTATGCCTACGTAATACGAGATGGAGAAGTTTACGAACCAGTTACTTTAACAGATTTAGAAGGTTATGCAGCAGTGCCGAGTGGTATCTGGAATGGAACTGCATATGAATATTTATTTACAAGAACCGATGTAAATATTACAGAGAATACTGTAACAGAAAATACGGATTTATGTATCACTTCTGTAGTGCCACAAAGCAGACTTGTCATCGGGGATATTGATTACACGCAAGAAGAAGTAATGCCAGATGCGGATGCTTCTATCACCGTACCAGTGAAAAATAATGGATTAACAAACTGTGGTGAGGGAAAGGTTCAGATTGTCTATAATGGCAACGTCATTGGACAGGCAGACTTGGAAGCTGGAATAACATCAGGAGAGACACAAAACGTTACGGTAGACCTTACTGTACCAGAGGATGCGGCAGCGAAAGAAACATTAAAAGTAGAAGCAATCTCTGATAAAAATACAACAGCAGATTCTACAAAAAATATTCAGTCGGCCGGAAGTGAACTTGCGCTTTCTGTTAAACAAGAAGATGATGATATTACAGTAGCAATAGATAATAACAGTGCCTTTGATACGACAGCAGCACTTACTTTAAAAGCTGGGGATGCTTCTGGTAAAGTATTAAAAACAATAAATCTTGGAAATGTGGAATCCTATGATATGGTAGAAAAAACATTTACAAAAGAAGAATTGAAAAAACTCGGAAGTGATACGGTTTACATGGAAGTTAGCGGAGATGCAGAAGAAAGCATAAAGTCTGATAATACAGCATTTGTATATGTAGGAACAGAAGAATTAAAAACACTGGATTATCTCACCGCAACAAAGACAAAGGTTACTTATACTAAAGGTGAGAAGTTAAATCTGAATGATTTGGAAGTGACTGCAGTATATACCGATGGAAGTAAGGCAAAAGTAACAGGTTATACAACAAATGTGAAAAATATCGATATGTCTAAAACAGGCAAAAAGCAACTGGAAATTCTTTATGAAGAAGTTGGAATCGGACGAAAAGTGGTTATGCCAATTACGGTAGAAAATGCGAAGCCAAATACACCAAAACCGGATACTGGTAAAAAACCGTCAAAGAAAGTAAAGGTAACCTCAATCCGTCTTTCCGGTCTCTCCAAACAGATTGCCGCAGGCAAAAAGCTTACTCTAAAAGCGGCTGTTTTACCAAAGACTGCTTCGAATAAAAAGCTACTCTGGAAGTCCAGCCATACAAAAGTTGCAACCGTAACGCAAGGTGGAGTTGTTACACTGAAAAAGAAAACTGGCGGTAAGAAAGTAACGATTACGGCAACAGCAACGGATGGCAGTAAAAAATATGCTTCATGGAAGGTTACATCTATGAAAGGCATTGTAAAGAAAATTAAGATAACAGGAAGTAAGCCAGTAAAAGCAGGCAAGAAACTAAAACTAAAAGCCAAAGTAACTGCCACAAAGAAAGCAAATAAAAAACTTCTCTGGATATCAAGCAATACCAAATATGCCACGGTAAATGCTAAGGGAATTGTAACAACGAAGAAATCAGCCAAAGGAAAAACGGTAAAAATTACTGCAATGGCAACAGATGGAAGCGGAAAGAAGAAGACCGTAAAAATCAAAATGAAATAGCTTCTGATTTGTGAGGCTGTGAAACAGACGAACCCGCCGCTATAAGAAAAGTGAAAGCCAGATTGCCCGAAGAATAATTGAAAAGAACCCCTAAAAATTTATAGATTTGTTCCGTTGTGCTAAACGCTCCATTTTGCCCAATAGTACAGAAACTTCGGAGAAAGCAGTCCGAAGTTTCTATGGTCAAAATTTCACAGCACAAAGTCACAAAATTCAATAAATTTTTTAGGGGTTCTTCCTCGTATTATTTGAGCAATCCGACAGAAAATTTACAGCGGCTGACTATTCCAAATCCTACAAATCAGTTGAAAAAGATTTGGAGAAGGGGATAGGAGAAATAGGAATTCTGGCAAATTACTTTTCAAAGAGATTGACACCTAAAATAATATGCTAATCCCCTTGAATCAACCGGAAAAAGGCAGATTTTTATCCACTTGTAATTCAGGTTATTATCGTAAAATGGTTATGATATTATAACAATATCTTACGCGTCAATCTTTAATATTTTATTGCCCGGATAGCCACGACCTATTGGTGAATCCCCAAATCCGCTAAGATTAATTCTGATTTTACTTCTACAGCCAACAAACAGCCCGCAGAAAGAGAAATAACCTATATTTGTGGCCTGGGAGCAAAGGTTGGATGCGAGCGGTTAAGCGAACATTCAACCT
>ENA-USUG01003274-USUG01003274.1-human-gut-metagenome-genome-assembly--contig:-NODE-3274-length-22466-cov-15.499397_pt1 | contig 22466 bp, 20 predicted proteins | sample MGYA00250059_ERZ773394 | MGnify/ENA primary metagenome ERZ773394 (study PRJEB29103, sample SAMN06111957) | human gut metagenome | biome: human gut; feature: ankylosing spondylitis patient; material... | reverse complement strand
TTAGGGGGTTTGAGTCCGATGGAGTATAGACGCAGTCTTGGAATTGCTTAATTCAGGTCCAAGAAAGCGTCCGCACCCCCGTCTTATCAATTCCTGAATACCAATAAATGTTCTCCTTGTGCAATTTAGTTTTCTCTTATAAGTATATCAGAAAGATATATTGCATTTCTATCCTTTTCTGAAACAATATACTCCCCGGCAGGCCACGACTCACCTTCCCAGACAAAATCCGAATCATACCGCACAGCCTTGGCAGCTTCACTGCAGAAATCATCATCCACACACCACTGCATCAGGGTATCATCTTCCAATGTCAGATATCCATGAGCAAAGCCTCTGGGAATCAGCATCTGCTTCCGGTTTTCAAACGACAGCACCTCACTGTATGCATGTCCGAAGGTTTCTCCTGGACGTAGATCCACAGCCACATTGAATATTGAACCATGCAGACAGGACACCAGCTTCGCCTGGGCGTACTCTCCTTCTTGAAAGTGCAAGCCACGCAATGTGTATGCTTTCTTGCTATATCCCTGGTTGATCTGTCGAATATTGAAATTTATAGATTTGTCGTATGGCACGGCAAGATATCCTCTGAAGTCTTCAAAGACCGGGGCTGTGAGTATTATTGGCTTTGTGTTCATTTTGTAAGTTTCCTTTTATTTTCATTTCAAACTATATGCTTTTAAGAAGAACACAGCGATTTCTCGGCTGTGCCTCAATGTCACCACTGTTTCCGATATTCTCTTGGACTGATTCCTTCCACCTTGCGAAACATCCGGCTAAAGTAGTTCGCATCTTAGTACCGGGGGGCTGGCACCAATGTGGTCTATATTTCAACTATATACTGCTTAATAATCTCAACAAGGGGTTCAATTTCTTTTACTGTAAAAGAAGGTGAAATTGCAACACAGATATAATCGTATGGTTGAGTAAAGCAATAGTTCTCTTTATCCATGGCATATATAGTCAAATTTGGAATGATAGCCTTGCTTATAAAATTGTATCTAAAAGCAAAGCCCTTTTTGGTTTGATCTGGCTCAATAATATATTCTGGAAAATCCAAGTAATCTAGTTTATCATGATATACATATTCAATTTTGGATAGCCAGCGATTTAAAGCCATAGCGTCTATTAGTACCAGGGGTCTGGCACTTAATGCTTATAGCGGTGTGTGATTATCTGAGCAGCTACCGTGTAGATGCCTCTACACGACTTTATTTTACCAAAGCCTCACACTAATTCGACAGTATTCGACTTTTTAGTCATTTTTTGTTCATTTTACGTTTACAGTTTAGTACCGGGGGTCTGGCACTTTTTTCTGTGAATAACCATACTTTTTAATAACAGTACGTATTCCGCCTTCACCATTCAGATAGGCAGTAACGAGTGCCTTCTTTTGTTCAAAACTATATTTAATCATAAAAGCCAACCTCCCAAGTGTTAGATTCTTGGTCTAACTTTTGGGGGTCGGCTCAAGACCTGTCCCCACTGGCTCGATAGAATCCCTACCATTCTGGTACATAACCATCATACGACCAGTGACCGCTTTCGCCAAATACTACATAATAATTGTATATATTGTCAAATACCATACTTCCTGCAATTCTTCCACTGTAATCTAACAGGTAGAAAAAAGGTCTCCCTTTTGGAGTGGTTCCCGCATAAGACGCTACACTTATATCTATAAATCTACCCAGTTTCTTCCTTCGAAGAAGTATAATTCCATAACTATTTTTTTCTTCCATCATACCAATCAGTTTTTGCAGAAGCTCATCGTCCATTGGTCTACCATCGGCAAACCACTTGTCACCAAACATGCTTCCTCCATAATTTCCCTTGTGGTCCTCAAAAAATGTCTGTGCACTTTCCTCACCTGTACCAGTTAGATTTAGATAATCAAGAGTTCCTTGTAAATGTTTTCCATCTGAATCTTCATACCAATATTCTCCTATTCCTGTCGCTAAATCTATAACTACATAATCCATTCCTCGTGCATATATTCCTAAATAATCTGTCCATATCGTATTTTTTTTATCAACCCACTCATTTTTTAACATCGCATCCGTATTAAATAATGTTTCAACATCTAGCTTTTGTCCCGTAATTCCTTTTATAATATTCGGGGTAATTACAAATTGGTCTATGTATGACGATACTTTTTCAAATAATTCATCATCTCCCCATGGCAATCTGCCCAAATAGGTATCAACTAAAGGATTATTCATCTGCACACGCAATACTTCTTTTGTTTCCAGATCTAAGGCAAACACACATTCTTTTGTTTGTAAAAAATAATCTCCTGATTGAAAAATAATTTCTTGATTTTCTGGCATCTCTGACAAGAAAATAAGATAATCCTTTTCAGCAGATATTTTAGACACTTCAGATCCTGTTATACTACAAACCTTCTCTCTTTTTTTCGTTACTACTTCTTCTCGAAATACGGTTGTTGTATTTTCATTTTTCGTAGTCCAATACAGCCATGTGTTGTTAAATGCAATCTCAGATTCCTTTGTGATTTCGAAATCCGATTGCTCTTCCATATTTCCTACAGATGCATCATATCTATATAATTTTCGATTTTCATTTTCTTCGCACAAAAGAAATACGGTATCTTCTATCGCAACCGCATCTACCACATTCTGAGAAACTGCCTGGCACCAACTTCTATCTGATGCCTCTATATAATAGTTTCCATCCGTTCCCCTATATGTACGACAAACCGGACTAAAAGAATCATAATAGGCAATTTGTTCCTCTGATATTATACTTCCATCAACAAATGAATAGCGTTTCGTATACCAATTTTGAAAAGAATCTGTCCAACTGAAATACAAATCTGTGTCATAAATCAGACACCTTGCTTCGGGTCGTTTTTCAGTTTCAACTTGTTCTTCTAACAAAACAGTTTTATTTTCATATACTTGAAGCGTATATATGTTTTCATCATGAGCTGTCTTTAGTGAATAGTGAACTGATCCAATCTGTGCTCCGCTATAATGATACTCATCACCTTCCCAACTTCCTACTTGTATCTCTCGATCTGCTTCATAATAGTTTCGAAGCTTCTCATATAAAAATCCATTTCCCTCACATTCAGATGCACCACTGCATTCAACATCTGGTTGAATTAAAATTCCAGCCACGCGATTACATTCAAACCGATAACCAAGACTTCTCACTGCCGTTTGCAATGAGATATCTGTCAAATCTTCCTCTGTTAATGGTGGTTCAACATACGTCAACTCAAGTATAAGATTCAAATGTACAGCATCCTCTTTCAAAACCTGACATTCAGTCGGAAGACTCGGACAATCAACAATAACTTTATCATAGTCATAACTTTGAACCATATATGGTGTATACTCTCCTATCGGAAGTGTAACAACGTACTCATCGACTGTAGTAGGAATTCGAACCGCATACAGATATCTATCAGAATTTAACAAATACAGTACTGCTTCCATTCCTTCTGGATTGATCGCATAGTTTTTTCTATAGCTCAGTCGAATATCCAGTTCGCCTAATTCCATGTCTGAGATATCATATGGATACTCTTTTTGAGTGGTCAGTTCTCCTTCGTTGCTGTAAATGCAATATAGTTCCGTCTCTGGGTCATAACACCACATTGATCCAATTATATCCCCATTTTCATTGCGAGGCATACCATATTCATCATAATAGGCGATCGTTTCCACTTCTGGAATATAGTCCTCTATCTCTGTTGCATCTGTAATATCAACCGCTCCTGGCATGATCCAAGGATCAGCAAACGCATCATCACACAGGAAATTCAACGATATCACTGCTATGGATATGCCTAACACTCTCAACAAAAAACTTTTCTTCAAACTAAATCCTCCTCTCGTGTTAACTGGGACCAGGTTCCTGACACTTTTTACCGAAGCAGATATCCTTCTCTGTAAGAACACTCTAAATAATCTGGATTCTGATAATATAAGTCTGGGAGTGCGGACGCTTTCTTGGACCTGAATTAAGCAATTCCAAGACTGCGTCTACACTCCATCGGACTCAAACCCCCTAACGATAGTTTAATCCTTTTATCTCTATACCATTGCATATATTGGTTTATAATGCTGATAAATTCTTCTACTGAAATTTTATCCCATTTTTCGCCATAGAACATTTCATTTTTCATTCGTCCAAAAATTGTCCGCCCCCCCAGTTTAGTACCGGGGGTCTGGCACTTTTTTTTGGCTTCTAATTTAAATTTCTTTGCAAATTAAGAGAGCCACCTCTCAGCAGCTCTCCATGTGATGCAATGTACCCTTTCTCGGAACCGATATTCTTGATACATTTGTAATATGTCACATTTTGCCAAATATTGCAAGCAAAATCATTCGACAGCATTCGACTTTTTAGTCATATTTCGTTCATTTTGCGTTTACAGTTTAGTACCGGGGGTCTGGCACCCGGTATCCCGGTATTACGTTTATTTTTCAAAATATATTACCTTTTTCTAATAATTTTTTTTGGGAGGAGCATTTCCATCATAGGTGTTGTTTACTCCTAATGTTTTTTGGAGTGGATATAGCACAGGCTCCAAATTATTTGAAGTAAAATAGTCCTAAGTGCAAAACCGAGAAACAGAAGACTTGCTACTCCATGCACTAATTATGGCACTGTTTAGGCAAATATGGAATCCGAGTGGTATTCGTCGCTTACTTTATAGTTTTAGCAAATTGTTTATTATACACTTTGCTTTGAGCCAAAAAACTTCAGATTTATTTGTTACATCAACTCTCATCATAGCAATGGCTAACTGATTGTCATCACTATTATCAATTCCATATCCCTTAAATTTTACATAATTATATTGTTTATAGCCAAGGCGTTCCATTTGAACCAACAAATCGGATTTGAATACTTGCATCATGTCATTTCCAGCTTTTATCCCATATCTATATTGACGTAAAGCAGTTTTGAACCCATCCTTTATCTCACTCAGCAAATAAAATTGTTCTTCTGATAAATTTTCATTCTCTAATAAACTTATTTTATTGCTCTCCAAAAATTCAATTTTCTCTATTACTTTTTTACCCGAGTATGTCAATGTCTCTATCAACAATTCATCTTTTCCATTAATAAAAAGATATGGAATTTCCTTCATATCCTCTTCATTTGAGCACTGGCTATTATATTGTCGAACATTTTTTCTTATTTTTTCTAATTCTTTTTCTTTTTCTAAGTTTTCGTTCTCAATATCAGCTAATATTCTGATAAATGCATCGACCCATTCACTCCAGCTCTTATTATCTATATTTGATTTGTCTATATTAGAACAACAAGATGACATCTCTTCAAACAAAAAATGGATACTGAATACAACTTCATTTAAATAATCTTCTTTTTTCTTCGCCTTCATTACAAACAAATTCAGAAATGCAAGTAGTAGTAAAAAATTTGAAGCAATTATTAGGATACATACAATTTTTGCAATTATTGTACTTGGTAAAATATCCCCATATCCAACTGTTGAAAAGGTAATCAACGTATAATATAAGGAATCAAAATAGGAATTTATATTGCTAAAATTGCCTTTATGAATTCTCTGCAACACCCATACTATTAAAGATAAATAAATAAAATTAGTAAGGTACACATTCATAATTAGCAAAAAAATAGGACATTTTGAATCTTCAATAATTCTTTTTCTGTTATAAATAATTTTGATAACGCACAAAAAGAATTCAACATATAAAATTATAGATCCAACCAATAAAATATAATCTAATGTCTTTTCGTTTCCACTTACGAAAATTGAAAATATTGTATAAAAAAATGAGTATATTAACAGCCTTAAAACACGTTTTTCTACTGATAGCATAGGTAATTACTCTCCAATCGTTTTCCGGTAATTGTCAAGGTAGTTGTCAGCAAAAGTTGATTTTTTCATTCAGGTTGACCCAACCTACTCTGTACCTGACGTAATTATCAATGGCACTTCGCTGATGTAAGCATCCATTGGCAATTACATCAGGCTCAGAGTATGAGATGATCAACCAGAATAAATGCACACATATAAGATATTAGACTTCTGTCTCAAAAGCCTACCAACGATAACTGTTCTGCTTCCGTTTCTGGATTTAGATATACCGTATCTGGCAAGCTCCAGTCGCGCGTTGCACGTCCGTTCCAACGCTCCGGGTATTTCTCTTTTGCAGCTTCATATACCTGATGTCGCTTTTCAAGAATTTCTTGCAATTTACCGCATCTTCGCTGATCGTAGTATCTGAGATCTGGCACCAATAGCATGCCGACCCTTTCGCAAGATTCACCCCTCTACAGATCTGGGAATGCGGCTTTCCCACACCCGGCTCCTCATGTAGCTAATCGTTTGTCTAATCTCTGTAGTAACTGGGGTATATACGCAATGTGACACGATATTTTGAAACTAATATGGTTCGTAGCGATTTACTCAATTCATAGTACCAGTGGTCTGGCACGTAATATTCACTTTTTCTTCTGACAACCAATGTTTGCTATTTTTTGATATTTTCCCCATCTGAAATATATCACAATATGGTTGGAAGTTTTTTGCTATTTCTATAAGTCTTTTTCTATGTACTTCTGTACAATTCATTCCTATGAAAATTTTCTTTGGTAGAATTTCTAAATAATTACCATATTTACGTGGCACAAGTGCTCTTACTTCTTTTTCATGTTTCCAACTCTTATGCTTACTTGTTAATGAAAGATATGCCAGATGATTCAAAGACATCAATTTACCAGACATGTCGTCTTCATTTTTTTCTAATTTTATTAATTCCAAAGTTTGATCAATTATATTGCCTACAATAGCATTTCCCGGAGCTCTTGTATCATCATATGATACTGGATACATAAATTTTTTTATTTTATCATCAATCATATATTCAACACAAAATCCAAAGTGATTATTAGCATAATATGCCCACATCGGCATATTCTGTTCCTTTTCGTCTGCATTACAAAAGCAGCCTATACCCGTATTAGAATTTATATGCTCAATAAAATTCTCAAATAATTTAGGATCCCACTCTTTATCTCTTAACTCTTGTTCATCGAAAAAAAATGCATTCCCTTCAAATGGGTCATTAAAATCCTTCAAACTCGACATATATACTTTTCCAGCCTCTAAAGTATTGAATTTTTTTTCATTTTTTTCTTCATCATTATCTAACCAGTAATATTTATAAAGAATATTTGGAATACATGAACTTTTATACTGCGTTGCCTCTTTTAACTTATTATTAGCAATTAAATCTATATACGTGTCGTAATTCATCATCTCTAATCTCCCAATTTTTCATTAATGCTTATTATTAAAATATTTTATTTATAAATATTCACACCTTTTCTAAACTGTTTTATCAATGCATTTTTTTCTTATTTAATGCCCTCTCAGGCTACTTCGCAAAAATTTAATACTGTCAATAGTTATTCGTAAGCTAAGAAAGCTACCTCTCGGCAACTCTCCTCTGTGATGTAATGTACATCTATCGTTATCTTTAAAATGATATCTTTTATACATTTATTGTCTATCATTGTCATTAAGCAAATAATATTGAATAAATGTATTCTCAATCCATAGGCACAAATATCTGTATGTTCTTTCCAAAAATATAAAAAATAGAACTAAATCAAGCATGATAATGCTACTGACTTCTCTACTTGCATTATTTTCTACCATTGCGCTAATCAAACATATAATAATATGACTCATAAAACAAACTGCTAAGCTTCGTGCAAGGGCATATACAGAATGATATTTATCAATTCTAACTGTGCCCGTATTATTTGTATATTTCAAACAACATAGTGTTCTATCAAAATTTAATTCTTTATATTCTTCTTCATCAATGATATTGCTCTCTATAGCTTCTTTATAATGATTTTTTATATGACATCCTATACCTTTATGCCTTGTTCCATTATACGCAAAGCTTTTTATCTTTTGTATTTCAAAACTATTCAAACGTTCAACAATCAACTTACTAACTTCATGTAAAACGACTCCTACAAAATATGTCACCATGGTATATAAAATAAGCAGTAAATAATTTTCTGAAATATCAGGATTTACAATGCCAATGAAATTTAAAAACATAGTAATATTTTTTTTCATTGTAAAGTAGAAATAAGTTACAGTAATTGCACCTGGTCCCCAAATACCCATAAAATCATATACACCAAATTTGCCCAAAAATCCATCCAAAGATTTTCACTCCTCTCTTAAATATAGCGTGATCTATATTAGACAGACTCTTTAACTGTCCACGTAGATGAATAATCTTTCAAGTCTTTATCTATTCATCAATGCCCTCACGGGCTTATATGCAGAGTTATTATTCTGCATATATATTTCTATTATAGACTTAGGTTTAGTGCCAGGGGTCTGGCACGCAATTTCCCGACAGCATTCGACTTTTTAGTCATATTTTGTTCATTTTGCGTTTACAGTTTAGTACCAGGGGTCTGGCACCCGGTATTTACCTCCCGTATTACTCTATCAATTTTCGATTTTTTGCTTCATGCATTGTCTCAAATAAAAACAAATCCAAATTTTCAATAATTTCAATAGAGGTTAAACTATGAAGAAAACCTTTATTCTTATTATTAGATTTAATCCTTTCATTACAAATTCTAGCAGCATTTAATATCTGCCTATCATTCATTTCTTTTATAACACATCGAAAATTCTTTTTGGGTGTACGATTTATAAAAGAAAACATTCTACCAAATAATCCTGCAATCATATCCGACACTTGAATTAATATGCATTCATCAGACTTCAAAAACTCATATTTTATATTATCAGAGTCATCTGAAGCCAAGTATTTTTTTACCTCTTCCTGGATAGATAATTCCTCATCAAAATGATGAAATGCTCTAGGAAAAGTTCTAATACTATCAAAATAAAACTCTGCATAATTACTTTGCATGACAAAATTTTCATTATTTTGTATGAATATCAGAGAAGACGAATCTGCTGCTCTTCTAAGCATTCCAGATATAAATTTTTCCTCGATATTTTGCTCCTTACGGTTTCTTAACAAATTTAACAAATCCATGCAAAAACCTCTAATATCCTTATCTTGAATATTAGGATAGGAATATTTAATCATTACCGAGATTACATCTTTTATTCTTTCAGAAAGCATATTATATAAGACCGATTTCATTCTAAAATAATCAAATCCAAAATCATATATTTCTGATGGAGTTGTAATTGAATCAAATATCTCAACTATTGTATAAAAAAAGTTATTCACATTTTGATAATGAACAAATAAACCATAGTCATCGATTAAATCCAATAAATTTATCGTTGCTTTAGTATTCAAACACTTCAAGAAATCCTTACCCTTATATATAGTTTTTGAGTGTAATTCTTTTGTACTCTTTTGCAGTGAAAATCTACTTCTTATTTCTTCAAAATCTATCTCTATCTCATCTTCGGTTGCAACACCAGCAAGAACAAAGTCTTCATCCCAAGCCGAATTAAAATCTTGTTTTATTCCATCAAGCCAAAACTTTCTACAATTATTACTCTCATCGTAATAAATATGCATTTGTTCATCAGGATTAACTCCCCACATTTTTAAAAAATTTTTATTTTTAATGCAAACCACCTCTATCTTTTAACAATTACTTTAATGAAACACACGAAACAAGGATTCTTGCCAGTGTTAACGGTGCCTGGTGACTTGGTCGACGAAAACAGCAGCTTGAAATAGAACAGCAACACCAATCTCAAAATAAGTACCATTATCAGGTTGATTTTTCTTCTGCTTTAAGAATTGCAAGAAAATATTTTTGGCGTGATTCAAGAACAGAAAAAGATATCATTCACCTGATGATTAAATACGTTCATGCTGTAAGGGAAGAACTGCGCCAATTTTCACGCCCTTTACGCGGTATTGGTGCAGTTCACTTTGCTTTTCGATAAGCCTTTTTAACCGAATATCCTCTATGTTACGGACTATTTTTATTCTTTTAATCCGTTTATTTCGTATACTCTTTTTTGCTGCTCTGCCTCATAAATAGCTTTTTTGGTACTTTTGAAAAAACTCAATTACAAATCGAACGTTTTCTCGAACATCTAGCTAAATGGCATTGCCTAATGCGACATCCTGTTTGCCCCAGTATATCATATTATTTCTTATTTTGACACCTTTTCGTGAACTTTCTTTGCTCCCAAATATACCAGTCCACCTAGCATTCCACCAAGCATGTTGTACACGATGTCTGACACCTGGAATGTACCCACTCGCAGCAGCAATTGCAACATCTCGATGCTTACAGAAAAGCACAGCCCAAGCTTTATGCTTTTCCACACTACTCTCTTCTTAACATCGAATGTCCACATCGCCATTCCCGTAAACGGCATCATCAAGATCACATTCTCGATGCATTCTGTTGTCAATTGTCTCTCTCCGTTTATCGTTTCCCAGATACCCCAGCCACCCATTACCTTAGACAACGGATTCATCCACAGGTTCCTATTTAACAGTGTCCGGAACAGGATCATCGAAGTTACGAATGCTAACACAAACAGCTTCCTAAATCGACTGCTCCGCTTGAACTCCTCACACCATGTTGCTATTGCAGCTTTCCATCCTTTGCCGGAATTAGCAGGTCGATAAGCGTATAAGTAGAAAAATAGAGCAAAAAATGATAGGAGAAGCGAGAAGCCGAACGGTTCATAAAGGGCTGTTAAGATGTTGGTGATAATCTTAGTAAATACTTTTATCATTCCAGCCATTATTCTACCGTAACACTCTTAGCAAGATTTCTCGGCTTATCCACATCCAGACCCTTAGCCCTGTTATATGATATAGTAACTTTCCTTCCTTTGCTTTTTTCCAATCCCATATCTCCTCCAATTCTCCATTTTTCTAATGCCCTCTCGGGCTTCTCTTTTAATTAAGAGAGCCACCTTTCGGCAGCCCTCTCTCTGTGATGTAATGTTTTTTTTGCTAGCAATCGAAAACTACTTCATCCAGTTTTTAATTCAAGTTCTTCGATCTTGCTACATTTGTATTCTATCAAATTCTGACAAACTTTGCAACCAGTTTCGCTTGACTAAATTCGACACCTTTCGACATTATTAGAACTTTTGTTCATGCTTTGTTAACGGTACCTGACCCCCGGGAGCTTTTCTGTGGTTAGCAGCTTATTTGACAGGATTTCCACCTGCTGGATTGTACACCCTTTGCTAGACGCACGGTCTGGCACCAATGTGGTCTTTTTTCTCGTAATCCATCTTGCCTACTCATTTTTTGAACCTCTTGGATCAAGACTGTGTAAATAATCTAAGTCCGAATAGTATCGTAAATTCTTTCCTGCCTTTATATCAAGCACCTTTTGAATATACTCATCTCTAGATCGAATTACTCGACACGGAACTCCCGCTGCTACTACATTTGAAGGAATATCCTTTGTTACTACCGATCCTGCTCCAATAATAGTATTATCACCAATATGAACACCTGGAAGAATTGTTGTTCTTGTTCCAATATATACATTATTTCCAACAACAATATCTCCAACTATCACCCACCGGCCACATTCTTTTTCAACTGAAAGGGTAGCTGCATCGTGCGTTTCAAATAACACATCCGCTGTAATATTACAATTTTCACCAATTTTAATTATCCATGGTTCTGTTGAAAACATTTTTGGCGAGGTTCCATAAAAACGAGTCCCCCCCCAATAGTTACGCCGATACTACGTGCATATTCAACTGGATTAATATGACAATATATTCGTTCCACTCTATTTTTTACAAACTTTTTAAATTTCTTAATTATTATCATAGTTTTTATCATTCCTTTCGCTTCGCTCAAGGCACAAACAAGTTATGAAAAATGTTGGTTTAGTACCAGGGGTCTGGCACCTGGAGCTGCAAAAACGGGATTTTATGAACCATTATACAAGTGCGCCATAAAATCTACTTTATTTTTCACTCTTATTCTCCTTTTGTCAGCATGGCATGTAAGACTCCTAACAATTTTATTGTAAATACCATCAGTTTTTCTTTTTGATTGCTAGGATCATTTTCAAGTATTTTATTGTATATTTTCGTTCAGGTAAAGCAAATGCTAAAATAACCGAAGCTAATCCCGTCATTACAAGAGCGCAAATAAATTCAAGTGTAAATCCTAAAACTGATATATTGAATGGCATTGCTTGTATAACAAAATAAATAGGAACAATTGTCACCGCAGTTAAGGCAAAATATTCTAATTCTTTAAATAAAAACTTATTAAACTTCATACCGAATACATCACGGTATAAGTAAAATGGTCCAGCGATATTTGGTATAAATAATCCAGATACAATAGTTCCTACAAAAATACCAGGAAGGCCAATCATCTTTACTCCTATAATACTAATTATCAGATTAGCTGAAGCCTCTAGCAATGCAAAATATCTATCTTGATAAAACACACCTCCTGCATTTTTCATTGTTGTAACTGGGCGTCTCATTCCTGTAAAATAAAAATTAAAAACAATAAGAAGAACTGTGAAAACATCCAGTAAACACTCACTACCAAATAAAACTGAAATAAATAATTGTATTAGACATAATAACATTCCTGTACAAAATGTCTGTAAAATAAAAGCAAAAAAGAATACCATCCTAAATGACTCATATGCCGATTTCTCTCCTTCAGCAGCGAGTATATTACCGATTGCCGGTACTATGGCATCATAAAGTTTATTCAACGTGTTATTAAGTAAATTAATCACTATCAAATAATTTGAATAAAAACCTACCGTAATTACATTAACAAATGCTGAAATAAGTATATTATCAGTTCCTGTCAGAACATATGCTCCAATTTTATGAAATATCAGTGCTTTGCAATCTTTATAAATAGACTCCTTCTCCACATCTGGTAAAGTATACTGTTTTATATTTTTTAAAAATCTGTATCGCTTATCAGCAAATAAAGCTGTAATGGCGTTAATTATTACAGTTGTTGCAATAATAATTACTAAATAAAGGATAAAACTTTTAAATACCAGTAATCCGATAATACGTATTACAGCCATAATAACTGTTACGACAGAATTAATTATCATTACATAATAGTTTTGTTGGCATGCTGTTAAGAATGCCGTTTTATATGCAATAAAATATCCTGCAACATTATTAACTAAAAATAAAATATAATAAATATATATCTCATCCATAGGAAGTGTTGTTTCTTTAATTACGTACGGTAAAAGAGGCATGATAGCAATACCTGCCACAGTAATGACAACAGCAATAATCCGATAAATTTTCGAATAAAAATTTAAAAACTCCCCAATCTTCACCTCATCATTGTCTGCAATCGGTTTATATAATTTATATACAATTGCCACTCCAAATCCTGATTCTGTCAAAGATAATAATGAAAGTACATTACTAAAAAGTCCATTTACACCTAAATACTCAACACCAATAGAAGAAATCATAACTTTTCTAACTATGATATTAACAATAGCTAGAATAATTTGATTAAAAATACTAAATACTGTGTTGATCAATGCCCTTTTACTTCTCATCTATCCACCTCATTTAGATACATAACCTTATAAATTTCATATAAATCTTTACTATTCTTTTCTCGGCTATGCGTTTCTTCAGCCCTAATAATAGCCCTTTTTGATATTGATTGTGCCAATCCAACATCTTCAAACAATCTTTCGACATAATAAGCCAGCATATAATCTTCATCCTGAGGATAGATAAATCCTTCTCTTTCATGTATCATCATATCGGCTACACCACCAACATGAGAGGTGATAGTAGGAACTCCTAAAATCATTGCTTCGCCAACAGAATTTGGAGAGTTTTCTATTAATGATGAACAAACAAAAACATTTGCTCTTAAATAAGCGTCCCTCATTTGTATTGCATTTAATGAACCATAGAACACAACATTTCTACTAAGATCCAATTTCTTTATAAGTTCAAAAATATAATTTATAAACCCGGTTCTCTTCCAGTATGGTGTATTCTCTTGCTTTAAAAACACATCACTTCCCGCTGCATAAAGTTTCACTTCTGGATATCTTTTCTTTATTATACAAAGAGCCTTTAGCATAGAATCAAATCCCTTTATGGGATTCGATACTTGACTAAAAAAGATGCTTTTTTTTTCACATTCACCATAATCCCATTTTTTTTCATAAAACTCTGGTCTAAGAATCTCATTATTAAAATGATATTGAATATTAGGATTAAGAATATATGCACATCCCTTATCCCATTCTGTTCTTCCTATAACATGTTTACACTTTTCAAAAGCCTTAACTTCATACTCACCACGGCGATCATACGCTCTGCTAAATTCTCTTATTCCCTGCTTTTTTAAAATATCTCGCAAACTATTTTTAACCTTATATGAATTCCACGCAAATTCTCTGAGATGATTTCCAATAAAATATATTAGGCCTTGAATAGATATTACAGTCCGATCCAAAACATTAAGTCTTTCAGAAGCTTCCATAACAGATAAAGTATGTGGATATTCTGATCCCATTACATGTATAATATCAGGATCATATTTTTTTATAATATTCTCAATTTCAACACGCAGAGATGGATTATAAAATTCCTTCGATTGTTCATAGTAGGCAAAATACTCATAGTTTTGTAAAGATCCTTCCACTAATTTTTCGGAAAAATTTTGAGAACAAGCAATGCCTAACGAAATATCTTTGAAATTTTGTGTAAGGCTTGTAGACATTCCAATAAGCCACCCCTCATTAACAGAACTTTTTATTCCATGTTTTTTAGCAATATCTGGCAAAAGATTATTCGTAAACCATAATATTTTCATTTTCTCCCTCCACTTTAGATGTCAGTGCAACTATAATAATACAAACAAATCCTGTATAAAACTCCTGTGATTGTGCTAATGCCGTATTAATATAAAGCAATATAAAAACAATTTTTGCTATTCCAGACCAATTTGCCTTCAAAATAGGAGCAAATAGCCAATATACAGTAAATATCAACCAAGGCAAACCTAACGCAGCAGCTGAAGTCAATATCTTTGCTGCAACTAGTCCATCTTCAGTAGACAAAAGTTTTGTTACAGCATCATACCCAACACCCAAAGGATTCTGCATTATTGATTGAAAACTCAATGCAATTGTTCCCCATCGATATTTTCCAGTTCCATTCATTACACTTATGTTTCCAGTATCTGAAAAAAGTTTTTCAAAAAACAATCGCGATAGAATACTTTCGTTTCCATTATACTCATATTCTAAAATCAGGAAAACAATGGCTAAAAAAAACAATAAAATAAGCCTTCTTTTTATTGTCCTTTCTTCTTTTCTTCCTCTTTCAAATATAAAGCCTGCAAAAATCAAAAGAGTCCCAATAAATCCTGTAGCTGATCCAGCTGTAACTATTGCTAATAGCAAAATAATCATATATCGAATCATGGTTTTGTGTTTTAAATTACATTTTTCTCTTAAATAGAGCATGCAAAACAATGCGCTATTTAATACGATCTGATATAAACCCGGCTCTCCAAAAATACTTGTATTGCGATCATAGTGCCATGGATTAAAACAGTATACAAACAAACCATCTATCGTTGTATGATTATAACCTGCTCCATACGGTAACGTAATAAAAGTAAGGCTTCTTGCAAAATTCAGATTTATTACACTAATTATAAAGTAAATCAAGCTTATGCTAGCTAGAAAAGTTACTAATTTAACATAACGATGTAAAAAATTTTCACAATCATAAAGTACTGCTGCTGTGGCAAAAAAAATGTGAAGTATCCAAGTAAAATAAATATTTAGCCCTATGCCACCAGAGTTTAACCTAACAAAGATTACAAACAGTAATAGCACTATCGAAGCTATAAATGTCCAATTTTTTCGAATTCTTTTGTAATAAACCATCAAAAAAACTGAAATAGCAATAAAGATAATTTGATACTTACTAATTATTTGATAATACACAAACGAATCATTCAAACAAATCATAAAATATATCAACAAATAGTGAAATGTTTTCTTTATGCTTATCTTCATTCCTCAATCTCCTCATGCTTATTTTTCATTTTGATTGGTTAAAATTATAGTAATTTACGAACATCTATAATATTCTCTTTTCTTTTTAATACAATATTTATAATTCTATAAACACTTAACTTATTAAATATTTTTTCTATTAAGGACATTTTATGTGCCTCATTGCAATAAGCATCCCTATTTTCAGACTTTTGCCTAGCATGCACACGAAAACCAGCCAAAAGTGTATTTAAAGAATATAATTTTTCCTTCTGCGCAAATTTTACCCAAAGAGCATAGTCCCCAGCCAACTTATATTCTTTATCAATTCCTCCAACAGCCTCATATAAATCCCTTCTCCAAAACGAAGATTCCTGCTGTACACATCCCAACCTTCTTCCATCCATCCAACCTTTCTTGATGCAATACTGCGGAAAAGTAATAAACTGCGTGACTGGAAAGTACAACTGTCCTTTTTCATTAATTTGAGCCGGGATGCCGCAGCACCACTTAATATTTTTATTACTAAATACATGGTTAATTGTATCCAATGTCCATGGCATATACATATCATCGGAATTAAGCCAACAGAAAATATCTCCTTTCGCCATATTAAACCCCTTTTTTATGGCATCATACATTCCTTCATCTTTTTCACTAACCCAACGCATCGGATATGTTCCTTCATATTTCTTGATTATTTCTAACGTATTATCTGTTGAACCTCCATCCACAATAATATGTTCATAGTCTTCAAACTTTTGATTTTTAATAGACTGTATACATACCTCAAGGTATTCCTCTGAATTATATGTTGGTGTTATAATACTAATCATTATTTTCCTCCATAAAATCAATCAACTTTTCTGACCATACTTTGTATGAAAATTTTGTTTCTGCCAGCATTCTTGCTTTTCTACTCTTACTATTATACTCTTCTTGACTCAATGCAATCGCTTTCTTAATTGCGTTTACACATTCTTTTTCATCATCAGGAGGCATAATAATCGCGCAATTTTCATCCAAATATTTCTTAGTATAATCTCCAACATCTGTACAAATAGGTACAATACCATATGTAAGAAGTTCTGGAACCTTACTTGGAAAATTTGCCATTGTTACATTATTTTTTTTACGAACCAACAGGAGATAATGTGCTTGTCTATATAAATTAATAAGCTCATCATACTCAAGAAATCCATGAAACTGAACTACATTTTTTATTTTTGAAAAAGCTGGTAAATTAAATTTTTCAATTATCTTCTGGTACTTTCCTCCAGTTATATGAACACTGATTTTTTCAATATCTTTTTCATCTAATTTCATTAATGCATTAAACATTAAATCATAATCATCTTCATATCCTGTCATCTTCATTCCAGGGTATAATATATGAATTTTACTCGTTATCTTTTTACATTCATTCTCTTTAAAAAGATCTGGGTCAGTCAATGGAGGCAAAATAAGCGTTCTTGCTCCTGCCTTTTTATCTTGTTTCTGAAGCAAAGAACTAATACTTATAATACCATTCATTTTTTTCTGCGCATAACAAATAGATATTCGTTCAAACATATATTTAGGGTTAAATCTTCCTAATTTATATTGATATGGCTGATAATCCTCTACTCGTATCGAGTATGCATTCGAATATCCATATTTTTCACAAAAGAATCTTATTATTCTAATATTATTGTTATAAAACACGAAATAATCTTCATTTGTCATTTTATAATGACGCGCTATTTGTTCATATTCTTTTTTTCTTATTGTTGTAACCCCAAAAGAATCATAAATATGCTTCACCTGAACATATTCAATTCCTTCATTTTTTCCATAATTAATACATTCAACTTTATCATTACAACAAATTATTACAACCTGTCTCCCCTCAAAAGACAATGATTTTGCAAAATTCAGTATATAATTTGCACCAGCACTTCCATGCGGATAGTTTTCAAAACAAACTATAAAGTAACGTTTATTCCTCAATATTTTTTCCTCTTTCTATCTTTCTAACAAGTACTTTTGCATCTTACTCCTTAATGATGATTTTAGCTTAAACAATAATTTTATGTTCTGATAAAATTGCTCCTACTGCTTTACCATGTGCAAACAGCGAATATTGTGATACAAAGTCCCTTCTAGCATTTCCTGATAACATAGAACAATATTTATCATCTTCAAATATTGTATTAACTGCCTCTTGAAGTTCATTTTGTTTTTTTTCAATTACAATTCCGTTTTCGCCATTTTTAATATAATCATTAGCCAGTGAACTTGGTCGAGTAATAATAATAGGTTTTCCAAAGCACATCTGTTGTAAAAGTACTGTTTCTCCTGCTGATAATTCACCATTTTTAATAGGAATAACTGCACATTTACAATTCTGCATATATTTAAATGCTTCTATTCCATTAACATCATTTTTTATTATAATGTTATCAGCTAAATTACTTCGATGTAATTCATCACAACAAATAATTACTTTAAATGGCTGTCCAGCTAATGATTCTATCATAAAGTCCCAGTCTCTATTACTTCTTCCAACTGATAAAACAAAATTTTTTTCTTCAAGATCATTATTTTCTACCCATTTCGTAAAATCGTTAACACCAAAACGTGCAAAGGCCACTTGTGAATCTTTTAAGTGAAACTCTTTTTTTAATGTATCTACATATTGACTTGAACAAGTAACAATTAGATCTACATATTCACTTGAAACTGCAAAATGCACAAACCAATCATATATGCGTCCTAAAATTCCTCCTTTCTTCTTATATATAAAATGTTGAATAACCAACTTATTTCTTTTTGTTACATGAAACAGTCTACAATAAAAAGCAAATAAAATACCATAAAAAGCTTGCCATCCAATAATAACATTATATTTTTTTCTATCAAAAAATATTTTTAGTGGAAATAGAAAATATTTTGTATAACGTGTTACATTATAAAATCGGCTTCCACGCCCTTTATTTGCTGTTTCAATCACAAGTTTCCATTCAGATTTTGTTTCCGAACACAAGCCCTGAATGTACTCCGCCGCCTCTTTCTCATTACTATCAAACAATACAACATTTTGTTTTTTCACAATTAACCTCCTATGCACTTTTCAGCACACAGCAATGCTGCCTCAATAACCTGATCCATATCATAATATTTATATTCACCCAAACGCCCGCCAAAAATAACCTTAGACTCCTTATCTGCTAACTTTTTGTATTTATTATAAAGCTTACTATTTTTTTCATCATTGACAGGATAATACGGTTCATCACCAGGTTTCCACTCAGATGAATACTCGCGACTAATAACTGTTTTCGGCAAATCAACACCATTTTCATCTTTTCCAAATTCGAACCATTTGTGTTCAATAATTCGAGTCCACGGCGTTTCGCGATCAGTATAGTTAACAGCTGCATTTCCTTGAAAATTAGGCTTATTAAGTAACTCATTTTCAAAACGAACAGAACGATACTCTAGTGTACCAAGCTCGTATCCAAAATATGCATCAATTGGACCCGTATATACAATTTTGTCCGCTAGTACATCTAATTCTTCTTTTTGCTTAAGATAATCAATATTCAAACGAACCTCAATACCATCCAATAACTTTTCAATCATCTTGGTATAACCACCAATAGGAATACCCTGATACAAAGCATTAAAATAATTATTATCAAAAGTCAAACGTACTGGCAATCGCTTAATAATAAAAGCTGGCAACTCTTTGCAATCACGCCCCCACTGTTTTTCTGTATATCCTTTAATAAGTTTTTCATATATATCACGACCTACCAAAGAAACTGCCTGTTCTTCTAAATTTTTCGGTTCACCCTTAATTTCTTTACGCTGTTCCTCAATTCTAGCAATAGCCTCTTCTGGTGTGACAACCCCCCACATTTTATTAAACGTATACATATTAAATGGGAGAGAATACAATTCCCCTTTATAATTAGCTACAGGACTATTCGTAAAGCGATTAAATTCTGCAAACTGCGTAATATAATTCCAAACTTTTTTATTATTCGTATGGAAAATATGTGCGCCATATTTGTGAACATTAATGCCTTCTACGTTCTCAGTATAAATATTTCCTGCAATATTAGTGCGCTTATCAATAACCAAAACTTTCTTTCCCAATTTTTTAGCCTCATGAGCAAAGACCGCACCATACAGTCCAGAACCTACTATTAAATAATCATACATATTTTTTCTTACTCCTTCATCTGCTGTGCAATATCCTCATCCACAATTTCTTCACCAGTCTTATGTTTTAATTGTTCTTTTGAAGCCTCGCTTAAACCATTATTAATGACACAGTTCATATCGCAAGTACTACACTTATCCAGTTCCTCCTTTGTAATCTTTCCATCTCGGTAATCACGACAAACTTTCAACTCATACATACTATAAGGATGCTTAGTAAATAGTGCTTTAAACTTGTGAACCAGAACCCAGGTAACAGGCTTCCAGATATACTTGTGCATAGCTGGGCTGACAGAACCAATCATCCAGCAGTCACGGTCGCAGCAACGAACCTTTGCACGAACCTTCTCGGCCTCTGGGCTGTTCCACAGCTCATCCCAAGTCTGATTGTTCAGGTTGCCCATGACCTCTTTATCCTTAGTGCCATTGCAAGGCATAACATCTCCATACGGGTCGATGAAGAAAGTATCGAAGCTCATATCGCAAGGCAGCAGACGCTTCTGGCCGTAGATATAATTGATCAGACCATGGTTAAAGTAAGCACGGAACCACTTCTTCGGGCTGTTGCTGCGGAGCAGTTCGTTGACCAGATTCTCAAAGTTCTTTGCAACCATCGGACGATCGTGGATGATGTTCTTAGCCTCAACGAAGTAGAAGCTGTTGTGCAGAGAAGCAGTTGCAAACTCCATGCCCATCTCGTCAGAAATCTTATACAGAGGAACCAAGTCAGGAGCGTTCTTATCCTGAACGGTCATTCCGAAGCCGACATCCTTCATGCCCATCTCACGCAGCTTCTTCAGTGTGCCGTAACCACGCTGGTAGCCATTCTGCAGGCCACGGATCTCGTTGTTGGTCTGCTCCAGACCTTCGATAGAGATACGGATACCAATCTGCGGGAACTCCTTGCACAGGTCAACGATACGGTCAGTGAAGAAACCGTTGGTCGAAATAACGATACGGTCGGACTTCTTGTACAGTTCACGCACGATATCCTTCAGGTCGGTACGGATGAACGGCTCGCCGCCGGTGATATTTGTAAAGTACATCTTCGGCAGCTTCTTGATGGTTTCGATACTGATTTCCTCTTCCGGCTTGGAAGGTGCTTTATAACGGTTGCACATAGAGCAACGAGCGTTGCAACGGTAAGTGACAATAACAGTACCATTTAATTTCTTTTCTTCAGACATGATTAACTCTCCTATAACCACACAGGGTTTTCTAGCAATAAAATCTGCTTTTTTCTTTATTCTTTATAGTTGTCTTCAAAGCAAAAATGGTCAGTGTTAACTCCACTGTATTCCATTCTTTTCTTCAATAAATCTTTGGTATTTCCTATCACTCTTGCCGGATTTCCTCCAACAATTGCGTAGGGTGGAATATCTTTTATCACAACACTTCCAGCAGCAACCAATGCATTTTTTCCAATTGTAACATTGTAAAGAATGATTGCTCTTGCGCCAATTACAACATTGTCTTCTATGATTATTGGCCCCGTGTAGTACTTTATATATGGACCTATATAATTAGGATCATCGTCAAACATGAGTCTAACCATATCATGTTCATAGAATCGTACATCTGCTGCGATAGTAACATTGTTTCCAATACTAATTAGTTCAGGCTGAGTGGGTATCCAGCACGGATGCCCGTCCCCCCCACATAACTTTTAAACAAATTGGCCTTTTTTATGACATCCGCCTTTTTTGTATGTTTCCCCAGCAATGTGAGAATCCAAAGATTCATTAATATCTTCAGCTTCTTAAGTTTCATTTTCTTACCCTATCAAACACTTTCATCAAAGTGTTATAATGAGTCTGCGGTGCAAATCGATCTTCTAGTCTAGCCCGGCTTGCAGCTCCCATTTTCTTTACCACAGCATCGTCGTCCAGCAAGGCAACTTTTTCGCATAGTTCCTGAGCATCGGCAGGCTTAAACAGATAACCATTAACTCCATCCAAAACAAGCTCTGGTAGGCTTCCGATATTGCTTGCAATAACCGGCTTTGAATACTGAAAAGACTCCAATGCAGTATTTGGAAGGTTGTCATACCAAATAGACGGAATCAGTGTGAATCGTGCACCTTTGATGATCTCTTCCAATTCCTCGCCGGCTTTAAAGCCTAAGAACTCAACATTCTTAATTTTCTTCTCTTTGATATATGCCTTTAACCTTTTTGCCTCGTCTGTTGTATCATCGCCCATTATTTTCACATGGCGATC
>ENA-USUG01003272-USUG01003272.1-human-gut-metagenome-genome-assembly--contig:-NODE-3272-length-22479-cov-20.970449_pt1 | contig 22479 bp, 17 predicted proteins | sample MGYA00250059_ERZ773394 | MGnify/ENA primary metagenome ERZ773394 (study PRJEB29103, sample SAMN06111957) | human gut metagenome | biome: human gut; feature: ankylosing spondylitis patient; material... | reverse complement strand
CCAGCGCAAAGCCGGTGTAGTCGCCGGCGGAGGAAACGTTGAACTCGGAGGCGGTGAACTTGTCAACAGAAGCGCCGGCGGCGACAGCTGCGTTGGCGACCAAATCGGCCATGGCCTCGGTGTTGCCGGTGCCGCTCCAATAGATAACTGCAATCTTGCTCATAAATAACTACTCCTTTTATAATTTTTATGGTGCATCGTCAGGCGGCCACTGTCAGCCGCCTGATCGGGGTGCCGTTGTAATAGCAGCGGGCGTAGATGCGCTCGCACTTTTTATAGCGGTCAAACTCTGCCTGCGCAGCGGTGGGATCGGTGTAGACCTTCCAATAGCCGCACGCGGTAAAGTTTTTGCCGCGGTTTTGGATGAACCCGATGACATCCGCCAGCGGGTATCCCAGAAAAACGCCGATCTCATGCGGGAAATCTCCCTCGCAGCAGAGCCTTTCGGCCAGTTGGTCCAGCAGCTCGTCTGCGGTGCCGGGGGTGTAGCCCTCCCCCGCCAGAAAGTCCAGCATGTGCGGCGCTGCCAATAGCCTGGCCACACGGGCCGGGCGGTATACATAGACCAGTACAGCCCCGGTGCGCGGGCACTGCCTAAGCACCCGCACCGTGACCCCGCGGGGCGACAGCGCGGCGTGCCAGGCGGCGGCCATGGCGGCGGCATCCTGCCCGGGCGCGGGCTGGTAGCGGAACAGACTGGCAGCCTTGAGCCCCGCCAGTGTGGGGGCGCATAGGGTGGCCAGGTCGCAGGCGAAGCTGCGCGGGCTGGGGATGACACGCGATTGCTGCATGAGATGACTCCTTACCTCTACAATAGTTAGTGTCTGCTAACCATCGGCCCCATAAAACCGCCCGGCACGGGGAGAGAACCGCACCGGGCGGGCTATGGTTGTTCCGAAGGTCGGATACTTGCTACGGTTAGCCTTAACTAACGCTAACAATATAGCATGTCAAACACGAACTGTCAAGGGGTTAAGCAAAAAAAGAGAGGAGAGAGGAGTGAGGAGATTGCGCTGCGGTAAAGCTCTTAACGGACTTTTCGCATTATGCGCGTGCATCTGTTACCGCTCAATGTGCAGGAACGGATGTTATCTCCTCACTCCTCTCTAAACTTAATAGTTGCTGCTCTTCAGCTCAAAATAGCTCTGCGGATGTGCGCACACCGGGCACTTGACCGGCGCGTGCTGACCGATATAGACGAACCCGCAGTTGCGGCACTGCCAGACCTGCTCGGTCTCGCGGGCGTAGACCTTGCCCGCCTCAATGTTGGCGGCCAGCGCTTTGTAGCGCTCCTCGTGGTCCTTCTCAATCGCGGCGACCATCGTGAACAGCGCGGCGATCTGGGTAAAGCCCTCCGCCTTCGCCTCGGCGGCCATGCGCGGGTACATCGAGGTGTGCTCCTCGTTCTCGCCCGCGGCGGCCATCTTCAGGCAGGTCAGCGTGTCGGGGATCTCGCCGTTTTCCATCAACAGCTTGAACCAGATCTTGGCGTGCTCCTTCTCGTTGTTGGCGGTCTCGGTGAAGATGGCGCTGATCTGCTCATAGCCCTCCTTCTTGGCCTTGGACGCGAAATAGGTGTATTTGTTCCGGGCCTGGCTCTCACCTGCGAAAGCCTCCCACAGGTTTTTCTCGGTCTTGCTGCCTCTGAGTTCCATAATGAATACCTCCGTTTAAATAGGAATGAGTCTTAATATGACTTTATTATAGCATACAAACAGCCCCTGTCAAGTAAAATTTCGGAATGGAATCTTAGTGATCTTGCACAGACGGTTGACAAAGCATACATTTTAGTGTACTATCTGAATAAGATATATTCTTAAATCAGAAAAGGAGGTCTGCCCATGACCCGCCAACGCGCCCTGATTTTGGGTATCATGCGTGAAAAATGCCCGGAGCATCTGACCGCTGACGAAATTTTCAGCCATGCGCGGCAGGCCATGCCGCACATTGCGCGCGGCACTGTGTACCGCAACCTGAAATTGATGGAGCTGGACGGTGAGATCGGTCATCTGGAAATGCCCGACGGCCCGGACCGCTACGACGCCAACCCGACCCCCCACGGCCACCTGCTGTGTGACAGCTGCGGCGACCTGGCCGACCTGCCGGTGGTGGGGCTGATCCGCGACATTGAGTCCGCCATTGGTACCGAGGTACGCGGCTACACGCTGACGATCCGCTACATCTGCCCGAAATGCCGCGCCAAAAACGCGCAGTGAGGTTCTGATTTATGGCAAAACAGCGTGACCCTGTAATAGATAGTATGCGCGGCATCGGCATTGTGCTTATGGTGCTGGGGCATTCGGGCTTTCGCGGGACGGACTTCATCTACCTGTTCCACATGGCCCTGTTTTTTATGCTGAGCGGCTGGCTTTTCAGCCTGCGCGGCGGGCCGGTGCACTTTATCAAGCGCAAAGCCGTCACGCTCTGGCTGCCCTTTGTGCTGGCAAACACCGCCTTTACCGTGCTGAACAACCTGTTTTTAAAGCTGAATATTTTGACGAGTGATGAGCGCATTTTGCAGGTTCCCGGCAATGCCGTCACAACGCCCGTGACGGCGAAGGATGTGATTGGCCGCACCGTGCACTGGTGCGTGTTTGACGGCGGCACCCAGCTGGGCGGCGCGATGTGGTTCATCCAAGCACTGTTTCAAGTATCTATTCTGTACGCTTTGGTGGAATTTATTCTGCAAAGGCTGCTGCATGGTGCCGATACGCTGCTGCCGCAGGGACTTTTTTCCGGCGTGCTTCTGTGGTTGGGCTGGCGCTGCGGGCTGGCCGGATGGAACGTGTGGGGGCTGGGCATTGCGGCCAGCTGCTACTGCCTGTTCTACCTGGGCACGGTCCTGCGGCGCACGACGCGGGAAAGTATACCGGCGTACCAGCGCGGTATTTTTGCCGTCGCGGCCTTTGCGGTGCTGCTGATTCTGGGACGGCTCGGCTCTGTGGGTCTGGCGGGCAATGGATACAGCAGCCCGATTTTCCTGCTGGTTACCAGCCTGGCGGGCTGGGTGCTGGTGCGGGAGGCCGCGTGCCTGACCGCTCCCCTGCCCTGTGTCCGCGCGGTGCTGGCCTATCTGGGCCGTGCGACGATGCCGATTGTGATTTTGCACTTTTTGAGCTTCAAGCTCGTGACCTGGCTTGGCCTGCTGGCCACAGGCGGAGAGCCGTATCTTCTGGCCGCATTCCCGATTTACTTTACGGGCGGTGCCTGGTGGCTTGCCTACACCGCCGCGGGCCTGGTTCTGCCGCTGGCAGCAAATGCGGTGTACAAGAAAATAAAAAATACCGTCTTAGCGCATTGATGTAAAAAAAGAGCCCCACGGGGCTCTTTTTTCTTGCCTCCCTCTGCGAGACAGACTCCCCCGATACGGGGGAGGTGGCGCTTGCGCCAGAGGGGGCCAAGAAAATGCTTGATTTGTGACACATTCCTGCTCCCGTCGGCGTTATAAGGGTGAAAGGAGGCGAGCCGATGCAAAACGAACAGGATTTAGAAAAGCTCGTACATGCCCATACCGCTGCACTGCTGCGGTACTGCACCGGCCTGCTGGGGTGCGAGGCCGACGCACAGGATGCTGTGCAGAAAACCTTCATCAAGGCGTGGCAACAGCGCCACACGCTGCGCCATGACGGCACCGACAACGAGCGCGCGTGGCTTTACCGCATCGCCTACCGCACCTCGCTGGACATGCTGCGGGCAATCAAACGCGCGGCGGCCTACCCCACCCCGGAGCCGTTGGAGCAGGACCCCGGCATCAGCGAAGAGCTGCGCGCGGCGCTGAACACGCTGGCCCCGCTGGATCGGGCCCTGATCTTAGAGCGTGTGCTGGACGGGCTGGATTACGCCGCACTGGCGTGCATTCACGGACGGCCCGCCGCCTATCTGCGCACACGCTACCACCGCGCCAAAAAGCAGCTGGCGCAGCGATTGAAGGAGGGGGAGCACTATGAAGTATGACCGCGAAGAAGCGTATTTGCACGAAAAGCTGACCGGCGGCCTGCACCCGGCAGGCGTTGACCTATGGCCCGCCGTGGCCGAGCACCTGCCCGACGCGCCCCCCGCACGGCACCCGCGCTGGAAGCTGGCAATCTGCCTGGCTGCGCCGCTGCTGATTGCCGCCGGAGTGCTGGCAGGCACGGCAGAGTTCACGAACCTGCGCGAAAACCCGCGCCCGTCCTTTGCGCCGGAGGCCAACACCGGGTACGCCATCACGTATGAGCGGCAGTATTTTGCGCTGGATGAGGATTTGCTGGCGGGAATGGTGGCAAACCATAATGGGGAGATGTCAGACGATGGCTGGCTGCCGATGAACGCCAAGATAAACGGCCAGCTGCACCCCACCGACGCGGACTACGCCGATTGGTACACCCGGGCTGCACGCGGGTACGACAGCTGGGTGGAAATGACCGTCGCGACTGGTCTGCCGCTGGCGCAGAACACGCTGCTGGATGAAGGAGATACAAGCACTTTCCCGTCGATTGCCATGTATCCGTCCGGCATGATCGACATACCGGATGAATATGACGATGGCATGCCCTATACGCCGAAATTTCAGGAATATCCCGCCGGATTTATCCCCATCGGGCGCGGCGATACACCGGACAAGCTCTACCTACGCACGGGTGTGCTTTTGGATGGCTACAATGTGGAAATCATGGCAGTTGCCTATCTTGGGGATGCGCCCAAGGAGATGGCAACGGATTTGTATTGGCAAAAAAGTGCCGGGTTGACGTGGCAATGTGAAAGCTACCCCATGGCCAACGGCAACACCGCGCTGATCCCCCACTGTACAAGCAACCCGAACTCGAGGCCCTACATCCAGTCCAGAGCCTACTTTGCGCAGGACGGCATTTTGTACCAAGTATATTGCCGTCCCTATACGGATAGCCTTTGTTACAGTGCCTCGCAGGAGAACATCTGGGCAGAACTGAAGGTGGTTTTGGACGGATTCTCTTAAGAGGCTCCCCGGGAGGGGAGCTCCGCCCGCAGGCGGTGAGGGGTGGGCGGCAGGCTGACGATTTAGACAGCAGCTCCCACCCATCCATCCGGCCCGCGGCCACCTCCCCTCAAGAGAGGCTTTAAAGCAGGCAATAAAAAGAGAGAAGAACCTTCGCCCTGCGCGAAAATTCTTCTCTCTTTTTTCTCTTTTATCTCTCCTCCAGCGGCACATACTCCCTGGTTTGCATGATGCTCTGGTAGGCCGGACGGATGATCTTATCCACGTTGACAAGCTCCTCCATGCGGTGGGCGGACCAGCCGACGATACGCGCAACCGCAAAGATCGGGGTGTACAGCTCCACCGGGATGCCCAGCATGTCATACACAAAGCCGGAGTAGAAGTCCACGTTCGTCGAGACACCCTTATAAATATGGCGCTTCTCGGCAATGACCTGCGGGGCCAGCCGCTCGATCATGTTGTAATACTCAAAGTCGCGGCTGCGGCCCTTGGCGTCGGCCAGCTGGTGGACAAAGCTCTTGAACACCACCGCGCGCGGGTCGCTCAGCGAGTAGACCGCATGGCCCATGCCGTAGATCAGGCCCTTCTGGTCGAACGCCTGGCGGTCCACAATGCGGCCCAGATAATCAGCCATGGCCTCCTCGTCCAGCGGGTCGGCGACGTGGGCGCGGATGTCGTCCATCATCTGCATGACCTTGATGTTCGCGCCGCCGTGCTTGGGACCCTTCAGGCTGGAAAGCGCCGCCGCGATGACGGAGTAGGTGTCCGACCCGGACGAGGTGACGACGCGGGTCGTGAAGGTCGAGTTGTTGCCGCCGCCGTGCTCCATGTGCAGCAGCAGGGCAATGTCCAGCACGTGGGCCTCGAGGTCGGTGTACTTCTGGTCGGGACGCAGCATCTTCAGCAGGTTTTCCGCCGTGGACAGGCTCGGGTCGGGGCGGTGGATGTACATGCTGCCGCCGCACTCATAGTAATTGTAGGCGTGGTAGCCGTAGACCGCCAGCATCGGGAAAACGCTGATGAGCTTGATGCACTGTTCCAGCTGGGTCTGCAGGTCGGTCTTGCCAATGTCGTCATCGTAGCTGGCCAGCGTCAGAACGCTACGGGTCAGCGAGTTCATCAGGTCGTGACTGGGGGCCTTCATGATGACGTCGCGCACAAAGTTTGTCGGCAGGTCGCGGCATTTGGCAAGGCAGGCGGTGAAGCTCTCGAGCTGCTCTTTGTTCGGCAGGTCGCCGAGCAGCAGCAGGTAGGCCGCGCCCTCAAACGCATAGCGCTTGCCGCGCAGACCGCGGATCAGGTCATAGACGTTGTAGCCGCGGTACCAGAGCTTGCCCTCGCAGGGAACCTTCTGGCCGTCGCGCTCCTCAAAGGCGTCGATGCGGGAAATGTTCGTGATGCCCGCCAGCACACCCTTGCCGTTTTTGTCGCGCAGACCGCGCTTGATGTCGTATTGGGCAAACAGCGTGGGATCAATGCGGTTGTTGGTGACACATTCCTCGGTAAAAATGCGGGCTTCCTTTTCAATGGCTGCGTAGTCGCTCATGGTGACGGCCTCCCTTTCCCTTTCTTGTCCGTGTGTGGTAAAAACTTTGTAGCAGCGGCGGGCTATTCTACAAATCGTATAACGCATAAATCTATTATACAGGGAAATTGGACAGTCTGTCAAACAAAGTTTTTGTGAACAAAATGACAAGGTTGTAGGGGCCGGGCATGCCCGGCCCGGAGGTGTAAGGCGGACGTGTGCTTTCCGGGAGGGATAAATCCCTCCCCTACAAACGCCGTTGCCGGGAGTTTGTAGGGCGGCCAGCCCTCTGGCCGCCGCGGACGCTTGCGACAGCAGGAAAGTTTACGGGGTGCCACACTGTAGGGGCGGCGTCCTCGACGCCCCGCGGAGGGGTCAAGACCCCTCCCTACAAGGTCACAATAAAAGGGGCGACAAACAAAAAGGGAGAGGTTCTCCCTCTCCCATGAAACGTGATTATACTTTTACTCCGCCACCAGCACCGTCACGCTCGTCGGGGCCAGCTCCAACGCATCCCGGAAGCAGGGGCCGAAGGGTGTCACACCGGCGTGGACGCCGTCGCTTACTTTGCGCCAGGTACCGGCGGGCAGGCTGGCCCACTGGCGGGTGCGCTCGGGGTTGTAGTAGACGGCCAGCTGACCCGCCGTGGCCGTGCCGTCGTTCTCCGGCACAAAGCCAATGAGCCAGCCCGGCAGCGCCAGAATAAACGGCTCCGGCTCCCCTGCCGCGCCGCTCAGCCGCGGATAGGCGCGGCGGATGGCCAGCATGCCGCGGTAAAACGCCGTCAGCGCGGCAAACTCCGGGCGGTGGGCGCGGGTCCAGTCCAGCCGGTTCGTGGCCAGCGGCCCCTTGTAGCTGTTGTGGTCGCCGTGCTTGGTGCGGCCCCACTCCTCGCCCGCCTGCATAAAGGGCAGACCCTGGCAGGTCAGGTAGATGCCCGCCGTCATGCGGTTCTGTGCCAGCAAATCGGCGTCGGGGCAGTCGTAATCGCCGCGGCGGCCCACGGCGGCCAGCTTGTCCCAGAGCGTGTAGTTGTCGTGGGCAGAGACGTACTGCACGACCTGCCCGGCGCGCTTGGGCCGAAAGCCGTGTGCGCCGCTGCGCCACGCGCTGATCGAGTGCAGCACATCGTAGCCATGCTGCGGTGCGCCGTTGACATAGCCCGCGTTGGCCGCATCAAAGACGTTGCCCTTGATGCAGTCCCGCGTGTCATCGCAGAAAAATCCGATGCGTTCATGCAGCGCGTCGAGGGCGCGCTTGTCGGCGGGGCGTGCGCCGCCTTCAAGGTTCGTGCCGCCGCCCATCCAGGGCTCGCCGTACAGTAAAATGCTCTCGCCGCCGGGCAGACTGTCCAGCGCGGCGCGGATGGCGTTCATCGTGTCCACATCCTCCAGCGCCATCAGGTCAAAGCGGAAACCGTCGATGTGGTAGGCTGTGGCCCAGTACAGCACCGACTCGACCACGTATTTGCGCACCATCGGGCGCTCGCTGGCCAGGTCACAGCCGCAGCCGGAACCGTTGGTCATCATGCCGTTGGGCCAGCGGCGGTTCCAGTAGCCGGGCACGGTGCGCTCCAGATTGCTCTCGCCGTGGTAGGTGTGGTTGTAGACGACGTCCATCACAACGCCCAGCCCCGCGCGGTGCAGCGCGGCGACCATGGCGCGGCACTCCTTGACGCGCACCTCGCCGTGGAACGGGTCGGTGGCAAAGCTGCCCTCGGGCACGTTGTAGTTCTGCGGGTCGTAGCCCCAGTTGTAGCCGCCGTCGGGGCGGGACTCGTCCACCGTGGCGTAGTCGCAGATAGGCTGTAATTGCACATGGCTGATGCCCAGATTTTTCAGATAATTCAGGCAGGTCGGGTGTTCGCCGTCGTTGTCCAGCGTGGTGTCATCGGGCGTGAAGCCCATGAACTTGCCGCGCCACTCCGGTTTTACACCGCTGTGCCCGTCAGCGGAAAAGTCCGCCACATGCACCTCCCACACGCTGCGGGCGTGGGCCGGGATGTCGGGGCGCCGGTCCTGCTCCCAGCCGTCGGGGACGGCCTGTGTCAGGTCCACCACCATGCCGCGGGTGCCGTTGGCCCCGGCACTGCGGGCGTAGGGGTCCACGACCTCATGCACGCGGCCATCCGGGAAGTAGATGCGGTAGATGTAATACGTCCCGTGCAGGTTGCCGGGCAGCACAATGGCCCAGACGCCGCCATCGCCGCGGCGCATTTCGTGTACGCCCAGCTCTTTCGCGCTCGGCTCGGCGTCGGTGCCGGTGGCATACAGGCAGACCACGACCCCGCAGGCAGTGGGAGCCCACAGCTTGAAGGTGGTTTTCTCCGCCGTTGGATTTGCGCCGAGGTCGCTGCCGTGGTAATAGGGCAGCTCACAGGCCTGATGCCAGTTCATGAGTGATCGCTCCTTACAAATAGTCTGCATTTATTGTAGCAGGTAGAGCGACAGTTTGCAAGGGAAACGTTTCAACGCCCAGCGGAAACCTTTGCATCCGGCATCCCATGTAAAGAAGCCATACACAAGCAAAAATCCCCTGCCCGTGCGGACAGGGGATGCGGTTGCTTATAGAGGTGGATTACTCGCCCAGATGCCAGATGTCCTTGTTGTACTCGGCAATCGTGCGGTCACTGCTGAACAGGCCGGCCTTGGCAATGTTGATGACGCACTTCTTGCGCCAGCCCAGCGGGTCGCAGGCGTAGTCGCTCAGGGCCTGACCCTTGCGCACCACATAGGCGTTGAAGTCGGGCAGTGTCTGGAACCAGTCCTTCCAGACCAACTCGTCGTGCAGGCGGCGCAGGTTTTCCTCATGCCCGGCGGCCAGCATCTCCGGCCCGACGAGGAAATCGACGGCGCGGCGGATGTTGGGGTCACCCTCCACCCACTGTCTGGCCTGATAGTCGCCCATCTCATAGCGGTGGATAACCTGATCGGACGTCTGGCCGAAGATATAGATGTTCTCATCGCCGACCTGCTGACAGATCTCGACGTTCGCACCGTCCATCGTGCCCAGCGTCAGCGCACCGTTGAGCATGAACTTCATGTTGCCGGTGCCGGACGCCTCCTTGGAGGCAAGCGAAATCTGCTCCGACAGGTCGCAGGCGGGGATGAGCTTCTCAGCGGCGGTAACGTTGTAGTTTTCCACAAAGACAACCTGCAGATACTTCGACACGATCGGATCCGCCGCAATGACCTTAGACAGGGTCAGCAGGGCGTGGATGATGTCCTTGGCAATCGTGTACGCCGGGGCGGCCTTGGCACCGAAGATGCTGACCAGCGGCGTGGCGGGCAGATGCCCGGCCTTGATCTCATGATACTGGTGAATCAGGTAGAGCAGGTTCAGCTGCTGGCGCTTGTACTCATGCAGGCGCTTGGACTGGATGTCGAACATTGCATCCGGGTCAACGGTGATGTTCTGCGTGCGGTGCAGCCAGTCGGCCAGTGCGCGCTTGTTCTGCGCCTTGACGGCGGAGAACTGCTGCAAAATATCGACATTTTCCGTGTAGGGCAGCAGTTTTTCAAGCTCGGCGGCGTCCTTGCGGAAGCCGGAACCGATGAGCTTTTCAATCTCGGCGGTCAGCGCCGGGTCGCACTCCAACAGCCAGCGGCGGAAGGTGATGCCATTGGTCTTGTTGTTGAATTTTTCGGGGTAGAGCTGGTAAAAGCCGTGCAGCTCGCTGTTTTTCAGGATCTCGGTGTGCAGATAGGCAACGCCGTTCGTCGAGTGGGTGAAGTGGATGTCCATGTGGGCCATGTGAACGCGGTCGTCACCGTCGATGATGGCCAGACTCTCGTCGGTGGTGCGGGTGCGGGCCAGCGTGTCGAGCTTTTCAATGATGGGCATGAGCTGCGGCACGACGGCGTCCAGATAGGCGCGGGGCCACTTTTCGAGCGCCTCGGCCAGAATGGTGTGGTTCGTGTAGGCACAGGTCTTTGTGACGATCTTGACGGCCTCGTCAAAGTCGATGCCCTTCTCCCCCAGCAGGCGGATCAGCTCGGGGATAACCATGCTGGGGTGGGTGTCATTGATCTGGATGGCGGCGTAGTCGGCCAGATCGTGGTAATCACAGCCGCGGGCGGCACACTCGGCCAGAATCAGCTGGGCCCCGGCGGAAACCATCAGGTACTGCTGGTAGACGCGCAGACGACGTCCGGCCTCGTCAGAGTCATCAGGATACAGGAAAAGCGTCAGGTTTTTGTCGATGTCGGTCTTGTCGAACGTGATGCCGTCGTGGACGATGCTCTCATCAATGGTGTCGAGATCGAACAGATTCAGCGTGTTCGTGCGGCCCTCGTAGCCCGTGACGGCCAGCTTGTACAGACGGGCGCTGTAGGTCTTGCCGGCCAGCTCGACGGGATAGACCGTATCCGTTTTTTCCGCCCAGGAGTGGGCGGTCAGCCACGGGTCGGGCAGCTCGTTCTGGACGCCGTCCTTGAAGGACTGGTGGAACAGGCCGAAGTGATACCGCAGGCCGACACCGTCGCCGGGCAGGTTCAGCGTGGCGAGGGAGTCAAGGAAACAGGCGGCCAGACGGCCCAGTCCGCCGTTGCCAAGGCTGGGCTCCGGCTCGACCTCCTCAATATCGGACAGGTTTTTCCCGGCAGCGGCCAGCGCGGCGCGGGTGTCGTCGTACAGCCCTAAATTGATAAGGTTGTTGGACAGCAGCTTGCCGATCAGAAACTCGGCGCTGATATAGTAGAGCTTGCGGCCCGTGACGGGACGGACGCGGGCGGCGCTCTGTTCGCGGACGATGTCCAGCAGGGCCAGATAGATTTCCTGATCCGTGCAGGCGGTCAGGGGCTTGTTGGTTCTGGCTTCCATCGCAGCAGTCATATTCATAAGAGGTTGCCTCCATTCGTGTATGGGCTTCTTGGGTACAACTTGGTTATACCACACAAAACGTGCATCTGACTTGCAAAATACCCGCAACTTGTGGTACAATACTATCATGCGAGGTGAAAATATGGCGAAACAAGAGCGTTTGCGCGAAGCAAAGCAACACGGGGCCGCGTGGTTCCCGTTCAATATCTACCCGTGCACGATCCCGAAGGACTTCCCGCAGGTGGCGCTGCACTGGCAGGACAGTATGGAGCTGGTCTTTGTCAAAAAAGGGCGCGGCATCGTGCAGGCCGGGCTGACGACCTACACGGCACAGGCGGGCGACATTTACGTGTTTGCCCCCGGCGTGCTGCACGCCCTGCGCCAGCTGCCCGGTGAGGCAATGGAATATGAAAACATCATCTTTGAGCTGGAGCTGCTGGGCGGCGCCGGTGACATCTGTGCAGAGAAGTACCTGCTGCCGCTGCAGAGCGGACGTCTGGCTCTGCCCATGCGCCTTGGCCCGGAAGACTGGGGCTACAACTGGGCGGTGCGGTGCCTGCACGCGGCGGAGGAATTCAACAAGATCAAAGACGTGGGATATGAACTCTGTATAAAGGGCGAGCTGCTGCTGTTTCTGGCGGCGCTGGTGGGCCGCACCGGAGACCTGCCCCCTGCCGATACCCCCGACACCCGGCGGCTGAAAACCGTGGTGCAGCTTGTGAATGAGGGCTACGCGGGGGCGCTGCATGTGACAGACGCAGCGGCGGCCTGCGGATGCAGCCCCAGCCATTTTATGCGCTGGTTCAAGAAAATGACCGGGCAGGGCTTTACCGAATACCTGAACGAGCAACGCCTGAACGCCGCCGCCGATGCTCTGCGCAGCGGCAGCGACACCGTGTTGGCGATTGCGGAGCAATGCGGATTTGAAAATTTGTCCTACTTCAACCGTCTGTTCAAAAAGCGGTACGGGATGACGCCGCGGGAATACAGGGGGAGAAAATAAAAAAGCCTTCCCCAGCAGGGGAAGGTGGCCCGAAGGGCCGGATGAGGGGCGAGTCTGCGGCGAAATCCCGTGAACGGGTGGCTGCGGAAGCTTTGCCCTCATCAGTCCGCTTCGCGGACAGCTTCCCCCGCGGGGGAAGCCTGAAATTATGCCTTTTTGCTGTAATCCCGTGCGCCGTAAATCGCCGTGCCGACGCGGACGATGGTCGCGCCCTCGGCGATGGCGGCGGCGTAGTCGTGGCTCATGCCCATGGACAGAATGTCCATCTGCGCCCGGCCATAGTGCCGGGCGTCGGCTCTGGCCAAAAGCTCCCGCATCTGTGCAAAAAAGCGGCGGGTCTCGGTGTCGTCGGCGTCGGCGGGCGGGATCGCCATCAGGCCGCGCAGACGGATGTGCTCCCTGGCGGCGGCAGCCTCCAAAAGCGGGAACAGGCTGTCGGCGTCCACGCCGCTCTTGCTGGCCTCCTCGCCGATGTTGATCTCGACGAGAATGTCCTGCACCAGCCCCAGACGGGCCGCGGCGGCATCGATCTTATCCAAAAGGCGCGTGCTGTCCACGCTCTGGATCAGCGCGGCGCGGCCTACGACCTTGTTGACCTTGTTCGTCTGTAAATGCCCGATGAAGTGCCCGGGCTTGCCGTTGTAGGCGTTCGCGTCGGTCTTTTCGACCAGCTCCTGCACATGGTTTTCACCGAACAGGTCAATGGGCAGGTCGGCGCTGTAGCGCACCTCCTCCACTGTTCGGGTCTTGCAGGCGGCGCAAAGGCGCACCTCTGCCGGGTCGCGGCCTGCGTCCTTGGCGGCAGCGGCCATCGTCTCACGGATCTTCGCGACGGCCTCGGCCATCTGCTGCTTCTGGGCTTCGGGAATCATCGCACTTCCTCCTGACTGTAAACGGCGCGGGAACCGCCGATGAACGGCGGACGGGTGCGGGCGCAGAGCAGAATTGCCTGCCCGATGTGGTCCATCGACAAGCGCACCGGCACAGCCACGCGGCGCAGGTGCATACCGATCAGCGTACCGCCGATGTCCATGCCCGCGGCGGCCCTGACCTCCTCCACAAGGACGGGGTCGTTAAAGCGCTGCCAGCAGTTCGTGGCCCAGCTGCCGCCCGCGTGGGGCTGCGGAATGGCCGAGACGATCTGATAGCCGTTGGCCTTCGCGGCCTCGCGCTCAATGACGATAGAACGGTTCAGATGCTCACAGCACTGGGCGGCCAGATAGACGCCCTGCTCCTGCAATGGCGGCAGCACGCCCGCCAGCACGGCAGCGGCAGCCTCCATGCTGGAATCCTTGCCGATGCGCCCGCCCATGATCTCGCTGCTGGAGCAGCCGACCACAAAAATGTCCCCGGTCTCAAGATGCGCAGCCTGCAGCAGTTCTTCCGCAGCCTGCCGCGCCTGCGCCGTAAGTTTTGCATAATCCACAGGTAATGCCCCCTTTGGTTACTATTATAGCAGGGGTGTCAATAAAAGAAAAGCCTTCCCCCGCGGGGGAAGGCGGCCCGCAGGGCCGGATGCGGGCGACCCTGCGGATGCTGCTCGTAAATGGGTGGCTGCGGGAGCTTTGCCCTCATCAGTCCGCTTCGCGGACAGCTTCCCCCGAGGGGGAAGCCTTTAGGCATTTTTTACATTAGAACCAACCTGCGTCAATTTGTCAAGCCGTCACATCCTCAAACTGACTGTTGTACAAATCGGCGTAGAACCCGCCGGCTTCGATCAGCTCGTCGTGGGTGCCCTGCTCGACAATGTCGCCCTCGCGCATGACCAGGATCAAATCGGCATCGCGGATGGTGGACAGGCGGTGCGCGATGACGAAGCTCGTGCGGCCCTGCATCAGGCGGTCCATAGCCGTCTGGATGCGCTGCTCGGTGCGGGTGTCAACGCTCGATGTCGCCTCATCGAGGATCAGGATGCGGTTGTCCGCCAAAATCGTGCGGGCAATCGTCAAAAGCTGCTTCTGGCCTTGGCTGACGTTGGAGGCGTCCTCGTTCAGCTCCATCTGGTAGCCGCCGGGCAGCGTGCGGATAAAGTGGTCGGCGTTTGCAGCCTTCGCGGCGGCAATGACCTCCTCGTCCGTGGCATCTAGACGGCCATAGCGAATGTTCTCCATGATCGTGCCCTTGAACAGCCAGGTATCCTGCAGCACCATGCCGAAGCCCTCGCGCAGGTCGCTGCGGTCAAAGTCCCTGACGTTGTGGCCGTTCAGCAAAATTTCGCCGGAATCCACATCGTAGAACCGCATGAGCAGCTTGACCATTGTGGTCTTGCCCGCGCCGGTGGGGCCGACGATAGCGACCTTCTGGCCGGGTTTGACATTGCAGCTGAAATTGTGGATGACGGTCTTTTCCGGCGTGTAGCCGAACTTTACATGGTCAAACGTGACCTGACCGTCGATGCAGGCGGGGTCGGCGCGGCGGGCGGGGTCGGCCTGCTGGTCCTCCTCGGGCTCGTTCAAAAATTCAAAGACGCGCTCGGCGGCGGCGGTCATGCTTTGCAGCATGTTGGACACCTGCGCCAGCTGCTGGATGGGCTGGGTGAAGTTCTTGACGTACTGGATGAACGCCTGAATATCGCCGATGGTGATGGCGCCCGCTGCGGCAAAAATGCTGCCGACGATGGCGACGGCCACATAGCCTAGGTTGCCCACAAAGTTCATGATGGGCTGCATCAGGCCGGACAAAAACTGCGATTTCCACGCGGATTCGTACAGCTTATCGTTCGCGTCGTTGAAGTCGCCCAGCACAGCGGCCTCGCGGTTGAACGCCTTGATGACGTTGTGGCCGGAGTAGACCTCCTCGACCTGACCGTTGACAACGCCCAGTGTCGCCTGCTGCGCCTTGAAATACTTCTGGCTGAACTTGACGACCACCAGCACCAGCGCCAGCGAGACCGGCAGGATCAGCAGGGCGATCAGCGTCATTTTAGGGCTGATGGACAGCATCATGATGAGCACGCCGACCATCGTCGCAACGCTGGTGATCAGCTGGGTCACGCTCTGGTTCAGGCTCTGGCCCAGCGTATCCACGTCGTTTGTGATGCGGGACAGCACCTCGCCGACGGTGCGCTTTTCAAAGTAGGCCAGCGGCAGGCGGTTGATCTTTTTGCTGATCTGGTCGCGGAAGTCGTAGCAGACCTTCTGCGACAGGCCGGACATGAGCCAGCCCTGAATGAAGCTGAACGCCGCGGACAGCAGGTACATGCCCAGCAGGAACAGCAGCACCTTGCCGATGTAGGCAAAGTCGATGCCGCCCACGCCGCGCAGCTTGGCGATCCAGCCGGTGGCCAGCGCCGTGGTGGCCTTGGCCAGGATCTTCGGCCCTGCAATGTTGAAAATGGTTGACAGAACAGCAAAAACAATGACGACGACCAGCGACAGCTTATACTTGCTCATGGCGGCCAGCAGCTGGCGCAGCGTGCCCTTGAAGTCCTTGGCGCGCTCCGTCGTCATGCGTCCGTGTCTTGGCATATCACTCACCCTCCTTCTGCAAATTCAGTTCCTTCTGGCTCAGCTGGCTGCGCGCAATTTCCTGATACGCGGGGCAGCTTTCCATCAGCTGGGCATGGGTGCCCTTGCCGACGATGCGGCCCTCATCCAGCACCAGGATCTGGTTCGCGTGCAGCACGGTGGAGATGCGCTGCGCTACAATAATGACCGTGGCGTTGTCCGTTTTAGCCTTCAGCGCACGGCGCAGCGCCACGTCGGTCTTGTAGTCCAGCGCCGAGAAGCTGTCGTCAAACAGATAGATCTGCGGGTGCTTGGCAATGGCGCGGGCAATCGAAAGGCGCTGCTTCTGCCCGCCGGAGACGTTGCTGCCGCCCTGGGCAATCGGGCTGTCGAAGCCCTCGGGCTTAGCGGAGATGAACTCCGTGGCCTGGGCGATCTCGGCGGCCTGCTCTGCGTCGGCGTCGGTGATGTGGTCGCCGCCGAACTTCAGGTTGGATGTGATCGTGCCGCTGAACAGCACGCCCTTCTGCGGTACATAGCCCAGCTCGTCGTGCAGCTGTGCCTGGGTCATGTCGCGCACGTCAACACCGTCAATCGTTACGCTGCCCTCGGTCACATCGTAGAAGCGCGGGATCAGGTTGAGCAGCGTAGATTTGCCGCAGCCCGTGGAGCCGATGATGGCCGTTGTCTCGCCGGGTCTGGCCGTGAAGCTGATGTGCTCGAGCGCGTCCTCGTCGGAGCCGGGATAGCGGAAGCTGACGTCATGGAACGCCACAACGCCGTGGGTGCCGTCCGCGGGCAGTGCCTTGGGCGCAGCGGGGTCATGGATGGTCGAGGGGGTCTTGATGACCTCGTCAATGCGGTCCGCAGCCACACCGGCGCGGGGCAGCATGACGGCGACCATCGAGAGCATGAGGAACGACATGACGATCTGCATCGTGTAGGTGATGAACGCGATCATCTCGCCCACCTGCATGCTGCCCAGATCCATCGCCTTGCCGCCGAACCAGACGATGAGCAGGCTCGTGCCGTTCATGATGAGTGTCATAAACGGCATCATGGCGACCATCGTGCGGTTGGTGAACAGCTGGGTCTTCATCAGGTCGGTGTTGGCCCTGTCAAAGCGCTTTTCCTCAAATTCCTCGCGGCTGAACGCGCGGATGGGCATAATGCCGGTCAGGATTTCGCGGCTGACAAGGTTCAGCCGATCCACCAGGACTTGCATCTGCTTGAATTTCGGCATGGCTACGTTCATCAAAACGGCGATGAGCGCCAGCAGTGCGGCCACGGCCACAAAGATGATCCATTCCAGCCCCGTGTTGCCGCTGGCAACGTGCATAATGCCGCCAATGCCCAAAATGGGCGCGTAGGCTACCATGCGCAGCAGGATCACGCAGACGAACTGCACCTGCTGGATGTCGTTCGTGGTACGGGTAATCAGCGAAGCAGTGGAAAATTTTTCGATTTCGGCGTTGGAGTAGCCGACGACGGTCCTGAACACGTCGCGGCGCAGGTCACGGCCAATGGCGGCGGAGACGCGGGACGCAATAAAGCCTACGGCGACGGCCACGGCAACCATGAGCAGCGTTAAAGCCAGCATCTGGCCGCCCGTGCGCAGCAGATAGGACATTTGCACGTCATGGGCAATGCCCTGAGCGTCATATTCCAGCGCGACGAGCAGCATGGCCTGGCTGGACAGGCTGTCGGCGACGGTCTCGTCCAGCTGGGCGAGACCGTCCGTCAGCTGGCTCTGCAGCATTTCCCGTGCGCCGGGGGCCTTGGACGCGGCGGCCAGCTGCGTGGCGACGGCGTCGAGGTCATAGGCCGTGGGAACCACGGTGTCGGTGGTACCGGCGGCAGTGGCGGCATTCTTCGCCGCGGCCATGTACAGCACAACGTCCGGCGTTGTGAACGCATTTTCCAGCGCGGCGGTGTCCGCGTCCGGGTTGAGTGTGCGCACACCGTCCGCGTCGGTGTCGGAGTAGGCTTCGTCCGCCAGTGCGGCGTCGTCCTCGGACATGAGCAGCTCGAGCGCCTGCAGCGTTGTGCTGCGGACGGTGTCGGGCACGGGGCTTTCAATGCCGCCCTGCTGGATGCCGGTGTCCACGATTTTGCTTGTGTAATCGGGCAGGCTTAAATCGCAGTATGCCTGCACGATGAGCAGCGCAACAACGGCCAGGCAGGCCGCCCAGTGCCGCCCCAGCTGCTTAAAAATTTTCGTCATGCGGGGGTTCTCCTTTCAAATCGGTTTTCATAGCGGCGTTCTCGGCCTCGATGGCGGCGAGCAGAGCGTCCTTTACGGCGTTGGCCTGCGCCAGCTGCTCCGGGGTCAGCCGCGCCATGATGCGGGCAAAGTAGTCGTTCATGGCCTGCTCATTGGCTTTGCGGGCGCGCTCCCCTGCCGGGGTGATGCGCACCAGCGTCTTGCGGCGGTCCTTGGGGTCGGTCTCGCGGACGATGTGGCCGTCCTGCTCCATCTGACGCAGCCCGCGGGAAATCGCCGGCATAGGCTGGTGCATCTGCCGCGCAATGTCCGAGACATAGATCGCGCCGTCGCGGCCGTGCTGCTCAATGAGATTGTACAGACTTTGCAGCATGCCATAGCGGCATTTGGGCTGCCCGGCCAGTGCCATGCGCATCCCGCGCTTGGACAGTGTGTGCAGCCGCGCCACAAAGCGGAACATCCCGCTCAGATAAGGGGCTTCAGTGCCCATTGGAGAACACCTCCTGTTAATAGTTGGCTTGTGTTAATTATTAAAACATGATAATAATACACCCTCCTGCACCGCGGTGCAAGAGGGTGTAAGGAAGTTTTAAGATTTGTTCATAAAGTGGGGAGAAGGGCCTCCCTTGTCAAAGGGAGGCTTTAGGCTTATTCCTTCACACACGCAAGATTGCTCAGCGTCACACCCCTGCACAGCCCCAGCGGCAGGGCGACGGACGGCTTGGTGATGGTAATATCCTTAAAGACAATGTCCTCGACCTCATAGCCCGGTGTGTCAAAGCCCGCGATCTCGATCGGGGCAGCATCGTGTCGGCTGCGGTCATGGTCCAGCACCTCGGCGGTCAGGGTCAGCCGCTCAAAGAAGCAGTGCTCGAGCTTCGGCGGGGCACCGGCGGGCACACCGTCGTCATTGTACGGTACGCTGTGCAGCATGACGCGAGGCGTGATGCAGTCCCGCACGGTCACGCCGCGCACATAGCCGCCGCGCTTGGGCGTGGCCTTGATCTCGATGCCGGACAGCGAGTTTGCCAGATCGCAGTCCCAGATCTGCACGTCCTCCACGCCGCCGCTCATCTCGCTGCCGATGCAGATGCCGTGGCCGCAGTCGCTGCGGCAGTCAAACACCCGGATATGCGCGCAGGGACGGTTGATTTCGTTGCCCTCGGGGTTCTTGCCGCTCTTGATGGCGACAGCGTCGTCCCCCGTGGAGAACTCCGACGCAAACAGCGTGCAGTTCGTTGAGGAATCCGGGTCCCAGCCGTCGCCGTTCCAGACGCCCTCGGACACAAAGGTGCAGTGGTCGGTCTGGATGTCGTCGCAGTAGATCATGTGGACGTTCCAGGACGGGCCGTTTTTCAGCGTGATACCGCTGATCCAGACGTTCTCACAGTTGCTTAAATTGATAAGCCGCGGGCGGACGCGGCCCGGGATCGTGTCGCTGTTCTCGCAGCTTTCGACGAGCTCCCGGTTGTCGTCCAGAAAGCTCTTGATGCGGGCACGCTCGTCCTCAATGATCTTGCGGGCCAGCTCCTGCCCGCCGCCGCAGATCGTGCCCCTGCCGCGGATGATGATATTGCGGCAGTTCGGGCCGGTCTTGTGGTTCATGTCGCCCGCGTTCAAAAGGCTTGAGTAGCAGCGCATCTCGGTGCCCTCAAATCGGCTGGGGATGCGGGGCGAATAGTCGTGAATGTTCGTTGTGCCCTGCAGGACCGCGCCCTTGGCCAGATAAATTTCCAGATCGCTGTGCAGCCGCAGTGCGCCGGTCAGGAAATCGCCCGCCGGCACGTACAGAATATCGTCCGCGCCGCAGTCGTTGATGGCCCGCTGTAAATTGTCGGTGTTCAGGATATGGCCGTCGCCCTTGCAGAAGTAGGGCGCGGCGGTAATGTCGATGCGGCGTTTTTCCCTGCCGAACTGCAGCGTGGCCGAGCCGATGCAGTAGCTGCCGCTGACCACGTCCACCCGGAAGGCACTGCCGTAGCTCAGCCCCTCTATCGTAAAATGGGTGCGGTCTGTGCGGCCAATGGCCTCGCCGTTCAGGGAGACCGTGTATTCCGCCCCGCTGGGCGCGGCGGCGGGTTTATCCCAGTACAGCACCGCGTAATCTTCGGTGCAGCGTATATTCAAATTGCCTTGTTTCATGGTGACGTCCTTTGGTTATGGGGAGTTTGCTCTTTCTTACATATTGTACCACAGTGTGCGCGTTTATCCAAGACTTGGGGGTGACAAAATACGCGGGCTGAAACGCTGCAGGTTTTTACACTTTGCAAGGTTGACAGATATCGGCACGCTGGACCTGATCGACGGTGACAAGGTCTGCCTGGCGAACCTGAACCGCCAGGCCCCCGGCAGCAACGCCTACGTCCCCGCCGTTGCCGGTCTGATCTGCGCCGGTGAGGTCATCAATGATATTGCGCTGAACCGCGTGTAACAGCTTTGCTTTTGTGCGGGATGTATGGTACAATAGGGAAACACTGTAGGGGCCGGGCATGCCCGGCCCGTGGCCTGCCTATAAGCGGGCGTCCCCCGTGAAGCTGCGGGCCGCACATGTGCGGCCCCTACTGCGCGGCAATTTATACTGCACGAAAGGAGCTGCCATGGACAAGACTATATTTGAAACGGCCCATCTGGCGGCCCTGAACGACCAGCAGCGCGCGGCGGTGGAGGCGGTCAACGGCCCGGTGCTGCTGCTGGCGGTGCCGGGCAGCGGCAAAACCACCGTGCTCATCACCCGGCTGGGCTATATGACCGAGGTCTGCGGCATTGCGCCGGAAGCCATCCTGACAATGACCTACACCGTCGCCGCCACGCAGGAGATGCGCGCCCGGTTCGCGGCGCGGTTCGGCGGCGAATTGGCCGCACGGCTGGAGTTCCGCACCATCAACGGTGTGGCGGCGCGCATCATCGCGCTGTACAGCCGCATGTATGGCCGTATCCCGCCGGAGCTCATCCGCAATGAGAGCGAGACCACGCCGCTGCTCATGCGGCTATGGCAGGACACAAACCACGAGTACCCCGCCGAGAGCACGGTCAAGGATCTGCGCACGGCCATCACCTACATTAAAAATATGTGCCTGACCGACGCGGAATTGGACGAGCTGGAAACCGACATTGAGAATCTGCCAGACCTGTACCGCGGCTACCAGAAGGCGCTGAAGGCCGCGCACAAAATGGACTACGACGACCAGCTCTGCTTTGCGCTGCAAATCCTGCGCGGTGCGCCCGCGGTTGCGGCGGCGTTCCGCAAGCGGTACAAGTATTTCTGCGTCGATGAGTCGCAGGATACGTCCAAGGTACAGCATGAAATTATCCGCGTGCTGGCGCAGGAAAGCGGCAATATCTTTATGGTCGGCGACGAGGACCAGAGCATTTACGGCTTCCGCGCCGCCTACCCCCAGGCGCTGATGGACTTTGAAAAGACCTATCCCGGCGCACAGATTTTGCTGATGGAGCAGAACTATCGCTCCACAGAGCCGATTCTGGAGGCTGCCAACCGCTTTGTGGCGCGCAACCGCTATCGCCGCCCCAAGACCATCGCACCGACGCAGGGCCCCGGCGCACCGCTGCAGATCGTCACCGTGCCGCGCCGCGCCGACCAGCTGCCATTCTTGTTCGAGACGGCGCAGCACTGCGATACCGGGACGGCGGTGCTGTTCCGCAACCACGAGAGCGCACTGCCCATCATCGACCTGTGCGAGCGGCGGGGCATCCCCTACGCCTGCAAGGCAGTGGACCAGACCTTTTTTACCAACAAGATCGTCCGCGATGTGACCGATATTTTCACGCTGGCCGCACACCCCGCGGATGGGGAAACTTTTCTGCGCTGCTACTATAAATTCGATGTGCCCGTCACCCGCGCACAGGCGCTGTTTGCCTGCAATCAGGCGCGGCAGTACGGGCAGGGCTGCTGGACAGCCCTGCTGAATGAGGACAGCATCCGTCCGCGCACCCGCGCCGCCATGGCTGACGTGACGGACGGTCTGGCGCGTCTGCCCAAAATGGCCGCGGACGATGCGGTGCGGTTCCTGGCCGACCAGCTGGGCTACGGCAAATATCTGGACAAAAACGGCATGGACCGCACGAAGCTGGCCGTGCTGGAAATGCTCGGCGCACAGGAGCCGACGCCGCGGCACCTGCTGCGTCGGCTGGAAAAGCTGCGCAGCATCATACAAAACCATGAAAATCCGCCCGGATGCAGGTTTTTGCTTTCGACGATCCACTCGGCCAAGGGGCTGGAATATGACCGGGTCATTTTGTTGGATGTGCTGGACGGCATCCTGCCCGCCAAGCCGGAGCTGTGCTGCCGCACGCCCGGTGAGACACAGCAGTATGAGGAGGACCGGCGGCTGTTTTACGTGGCCATGACCCGCGCGCGGCAGCAGTTGGTGCTGTTTGACTGCGCGGCGGAGCGCTCGGCCTTTGTGGATGAGGTGCTGTCCGGCCTGCCCGGCCACCGCACACGCCACGACGCTGAGCCCGCGGGCCGCCGCACACCCCCGCCCGCGG
>ENA-USUG01003263-USUG01003263.1-human-gut-metagenome-genome-assembly--contig:-NODE-3263-length-22521-cov-13.513411_pt1 | contig 22521 bp, 24 predicted proteins | sample MGYA00250059_ERZ773394 | MGnify/ENA primary metagenome ERZ773394 (study PRJEB29103, sample SAMN06111957) | human gut metagenome | biome: human gut; feature: ankylosing spondylitis patient; material... | reverse complement strand
TATTAACAAAGATCGAACTATTGAGGCAGATCTCAACATATCATTCAATACATGGAACTTAACTTATAGCGACAAAGTAATTTTTGGTGAATATAAAACCAACAACCTCGTTGGATTTCATACATTAAATAATGGATTTACGTTTCTTGGTATGCAAGCATGCGGAAATTGGGAATGTCCAGTTTTTTTTATCATTTACTATGATGGGAAACAACTTCGTGCCTATATTCCGTCTTATGGGAATACAATCAATTTAGATTTTCATTCCGCATTTGGATCAGAAGGTGAATATATTAAGGTTGATAGACATAAGCTTGAGAAAAAATACAAATGCATTGGAACATATGGAAATGCTAATGATCCATGGTATGCACGGTATCTTCGTAAATACGGACTTACATGGCAATCTGTAGAAATTAATTGGAATGCAATTGAAACAGATATTGAAAGGCAAATTTTCGTAAAATAAGACATTACAAGATACATACAATTATCGTTGTGTGTATCTTTTTTGTTTGAAATAATATTGGAAGAATAGAAAGAAAAAACCTTGTTGGAATGATACATGAAAACATGATTTCATGAATGAAAAAATGATAGAAATAGACTATAAAACAACTCTTCAAGAATGATTAATGCTAGAAAGAAAGATAGATATTTTAAAGAAAGATTTAAAACTTGAAAAAACATAAGAAAAGACAAATACTCCACTCGAATAAATGAGTGAAGTATGAGAGAAAAATTAACGATCAAGAATCGCGTAATCAAATTGATATACTGGAACTTGACCATTCGTTTTTCTAGTGCCAAGATGGTTATCTTCAATGAATGAAACTGCATTTGGATTAACATATGCTGAATTAAGCATTGAATATCTTCTTGGATGAGAAAGAGTTAATGTTGCAAGAATACGCCCAGTGAAAAGTGTGACTGCATGAAGAACTAAGTTATCGTGTGTATCAAACTCACGATTTAATCTCACATTTCTCTCTTTTCCATTGATAATCATCTTGTATTTCATCTTACCTGTAATCATAATTCCCCCTTATGATTCTCTGTCATGCCATGACAGTACCTGATTATATATTTGAAATACTATATACAAATTATCAGAAAATATAACAAATTGTGAGAAAATCGTGAAAAAAGCACTGAAGAATAATTAATTCAACAGTGCTTAAATATTACGATTTATTTTTTTAATATCTTACTAGATATGCATCTTCATCAAAATTGAGTTTTTTTAATCCTTCTGCAATATTTTCTAGCAAACAATTACATACTTGTGTGTAATTATCGTTCAGACTATCATCAACTAGATATCCATTTGCATCAATAATAATATAAGTAGCATTAACATCTCGTTCACATATAACTTCTCCAAAACTTGTCAAGAACTTTTCACAATTTTCAGTTTTCTTATACAATTGAACATCAGATATTACATTTAAATTTTTTTTGACAAATCTTTCATATTCTTGATTTGTAATTGCAATATGTGAATTGTCAAACGTTGCATTCTTAAATATATCCATTTTGATAATTTTCCATCTTGAAATCGGTAATTGTTCCATTATTTTTCCCAAATTTTCTCTTGCATTATATTTGGAAACTACAGTATTAACTTTGACCTTACACATTGGATTTACTTTCTTTATTATTTCAGACATTTCTTCAAAACGTTCTTTTGATACATAATTTCCATTGTTATGTCTGCCTTGTGCAATTAATGTTTTTTCTTCAAAACTATCAATTGAAAAGCCAATGGTTGTAAAATATTTTGCATTTTCAAGAATCCATGCATTTGACATTTTCGAACCATTCGTAATAATGGAAACTTTCTTTCCCTTTTCGTGAATATATCGCACAAGTTTCATAAGATCTTTGTATAAGAGTGGTTCGCCGCCTGCAATATTAAACTCTTCGACATTTGTATTTTCAATACAATTATCCACAATCTTTTCCCAATCTTTTTCTTTCAATAATCTTTCATTTTCAAAATGTGCGAAACAATGTGCACAATTATAATTACATGCTTCGAGTATGTGTAAATTGATTTTATGAAATTGTTTGCTCAATCATCTTCCCTCGTTCTTTCTCTATTCTTTCCATCATTTCTTCCATCATATCTGCTTCGGACAAATGTGGCATCTCGTATGGCACAACATTATATAAAAGGTTTCGCATCAGATGTATTTTCTTATTTTCCATCATTTTTCCTCATTCTTTCAATCTGTTCTGCAAGATGCTCGTCGTATAATTTGTATGTATTCAAGACATCAAGCCTTTCACGAATATGATCTATTGCTTTCTCGCTTGCTAGTCCCTTGCTTTCTCTCACACATGTTTCTGAAATCATATTGAGTGCATGAGTGTATTCTTCAATAAGAAAGATTAAATCGGATTTGTTTAATTGTTCCAAGTTTTGTTTGCATTTATTTCGCATGGTTGGATATTTCTCCTTTTTTTTCGAATCTATTCCTTCGTTATTTCTCGAATATTTTGTAGTAGCAAAAAAGCAGTTGAATATTTTTCAACCGCTTAAATTGTATGTATCATTATAATTGTTCTCGAATTGCAGACATTTCTTCTACAATATCATCAACATCAAGAACCATTTCCATCATTCCAACTTGTTCCTCGTAAACATTTGGATCAAACTCAGATTTTACTTCTGGTTCACACACATGATATGCCATAAGTCTCAGCGAGACTCCAGTGAGCGGACCTGCAAACGTCGGATCGCCAAGTGCTACAGTTTCGAAAGCAAGACTTGCTGCTTCACCTTCTGCTGCTCCAAGAAGAACAACAAGATTTTCCGTACCGTATTCTTCGGCAAACTCCTTTACACGTTTTTGATTTTCTAGGTCCATCGCTCCTGCGCTTGTTCACACGAAGCATTCAGTTGATGCAAATACAACATCAGCACCAGCACTCTTCGCACATTCTGCAATTGCTGGACCAGGCACACCGTCTCTGTCTCCAATGATGACAACTTTTTTGTCTTTTAGAATTGACATCGTATTACCTATTCCTTTCATATTTGAATTGTTAATATGTTCTATCTAGATATTGATATCTAGAATGCAAGCAGAGGAAGTCGAATCCTCACGATTATAATAATCTCAAGATTTTAAGTCTTGTGCGTATGCCTATTCCGCCATGCTTGCATGTATTATTTTTCTTAGCTTAATCATAATCATATTCTATCATATTTATTGACTTTTGTCAATCATGTTTCAATTTTTTTTAATATTATTTTATAAATCATTATATTGTATGTATTCAACACTTATTCCATTTTGTTGAAATTATCTTGCCAAAATTTTTGGCAAGATAATAATTACCACAGTATCTCTGCGTCAACACCTAAGACTCTTTTTCCATTGTAATAGATGCTAACATCTGAACGATAGTATCCATTTTGATCAGAGTAGCATGGAACAAAGAACATTCTTCCATCATTATTTCCAAAACGAAATCCAGCCTCTGGAACTTCTTCAAAGTCCAAGTCTTCATCAAACTCAGTCATTCGAGCGATATCATCCATCTGCGCAAAATCTGCGTAGTTCCATTCGCATCATTCTTGATCATGTTCGTATGAAATAATATTTCCGTTATCAAATACTATTGTATAGTCTGTAATTTCTTTAATTTTCATGATAATTCACCATTCCTTATAATATCTCAATCTCTTCTTTCGTTTTTTCTACCGATCATTCTTCAATTACTTTATTGAAAAAAGCAATTACAATATCCTCGCCATTGAATGCATATTCAGAATCCAATGCATAAATATGTTGACTTAAAAATTGGATTATGTATTTCTTGAAGAGATCAGTATCATATCTGTATTCATATGTAATTTTCTTTCCATCATATATCTGACACACTTTTAGGAATAAATATATAAAAAATCGGTAGGGTTGGATTCGAACCAACAATGTTTCTAATGTCACGGTTTTACAGACCGCTTGCTTCAGCCAATTTGCATACCTACCGTTAAAAGCCATCATTCGGACTCGAACCGAAATCAAATGATTACAAGTCATCCGTTCTGCCATTAAACTATGACGGCACATATTCCAACTCGTCCCTTACGGTCCTCGCACTTTCTTCCATACTTCTTCGTATTATTGCAATATTTCATGCAAACAACAATCTATAAACTTTTGTATCTGCATTCTTTGTGTTCCATGATCTATGATTTTCCATCATTTTTCTCAATTTTTCAGAAATCTTTCTCACATTTTGCTTCGGGCCATTTTCTAGTATCAAGATTTCTGACAATTGCAGTTCCATTATTTTTTCAATCATATATAAAATTTTCTCAAATATTTCTATTGTGAAACATCTTGCAATTACAAAATTCCTCTTTTTTCTCGATACTTATTCTCGCACATTTGGATTACCTAATATTTTCTCGATTTGTTCGAAGTGAAAATCTTGCAAGCCTCCATGCATTTCTTCATAAGTAAAGAAGATGGTATGGACAAGATGCGTGTCAAGACCATATGTCGCATAATCTTCTTGTGGAAAATCATCATCCAAGATTACAAAGTTCGCATGCTCATGTGTATTTAGCCATTCCTTAATTTCGCATGGTCTGATATCATTTAACATTGGTGTTTTATCGGAAATTGTCATATCATAAGACGCAAATGTTTGAAGTAAAAATTGATATAATGAATGTGTCTCAGGTAATGTACGCCAAGTGGATGCAAGCACAATCTTGCAATCAAAATTGTGGTAAATTTTAGAAAGACGGACTACAGCTTGCGGATCAATATCTTTTGCATTTGGATGATTCTTGAAAAATGCGAGAGAATTAAGTACTCCGTCAATGTCAAGGAAAATAATGTTCTGTGGTTGCATGAAAAACCTCCTAAAAAATGATGGATAATGTTGTGTGTAATGAGCGATCGATGGTATTTCGATACCATGAAACGCGTACAATGGAGTGCAAGATTTTTCAAAAAATCTATGTTGTTTTAACCTCTTGCCACGGAATGATCGGTGGCGAGGAACAAGGGAAAGAAGATTCGAACTTCTATAAATTGTTTTGGAGACAATCATGTTACCATTACATTATTCCCTCAGAAACGGAGATAGAGCGATTCGAACGCTCGCACGGGATAAACCGCCTACTTGTTTTCAGGACAAGTCTCTTAAACCTCTTGAGTATATCTCCAAATATATGTAAATAAGAAATGCAAATTTACAAAAGGCAATAATCCGATTCGAACGGATGTATACCGATTTTGCAGATCGGTCTCTTAACCACTTGAGTATATTGCCATGAAACGGTGTTTGTGAGACTCGAACTCACAGTTCGCATTTTTGTGCGAACACTTCATTAGCAGTGAAGTGGCTTCACCAATTCGCCCAAAACACCGAAACGCCGTGCCTGCGAGTCGAACGCAGATATCCAATGAAAATAGGAATGCCAGATTTCGAGTCTGGTGCTGTACCAATTGAGCCAGCACGGCACAAATAAAAATCCACTTACTTCGCATGGAAATAAGTGGATTATCAGAAAGTGAAACAATCATATCTAGATTTTTTCTAGCATGCATCCAACATTATTTCCATTACAAATAGACCAAGATGTATAATATACACTTGATGAACATGTACTTGTTGAATAGAATAATGTTGTCTTCATAGTTGTTTTTTCCTTTCTTAGAATATCAGTCTATTGACTGTGATTATTGTTTTTTAGAAAGCCGCATTCGCAGCCGAGTTGCGGAAGGGTGATTCGAACACCCGATCTTATGCTTATGAGGCATATGAGATAGACCACTTCTCCACTCCGCGTTAAAATTTGGTGAATTAGCATGCATCGAGATTGTATTTTGTGAAGATCATTGAGAATCCTCAACTCTTCACCATTTGATAATAATTAAAAGTATGATGTAAAAACATTCACCAAAGATGTTTGCAAGATTAGCATGCAACAATTTATCAACTATATATTCTTTTATTATTAAAAGTACGTTGCAAAAACATCTTACGAAACTGCCAAGGTGGGACACGATCCCACAACACCACGGTTAACAGCCGTGTGCTCTGCCATTGAGCTACTTGGCATTATCATTTGTTTGTAATTGTATTATACCTCATTTTTCGACTTTTGTCAATAGTTTTTAAAAAATATTTTAACAAATGTTTGAGATATTTTTCTTATTATATAATTGTGCATTTTGAATTATTCCAATTTTTTGAAAAAAGTTTGTAAAAAATAAAAGTAGATATATTATATCAAGGAAGTTGATGTAATATACTAACTCTTGAATATTTTTATTTATAATGCAATTTTTCGTTATATTTATTTAAAAAGAATATATAATAAAACAAATATAAGAAATTAAACTCTTTCTTGTATATAAATTTGCCAGAGATTATTATCTCTCCTATTAAGGACACATGATGTAAGGAGCACATCATCGTTGAACTAGCAACGTAAAAACGATACATTCCCTCGATAGTAACGAGCAATAAACAATTACCAAACAAGTGAAAGGCTTGTAATTAAGTGGTACGCACTTTCTAAAACTAGATGAAGAGAAACCCAAATTGGTTTCTCTTCTTTATTGGAGATTTATATGAAACTTAAAATAAAAAAAGGATTATTTTATAACGAATATCATTCTTTCGAAAACCAATTATTAGATTTAATCGATGTGAATGCTTTTCATTTTAATAAAACCTAACTGCAAACATCTAAGATTTGTTTGCAGTTTTTTGTGCCATCATTCTTCCATAATTTCTTCTAGCATTTGTCGCCAATCTATTTTTTCTTCTTCCATCGTTTCTTCTTCAATTTCGTCCAAATCAAATGCCCACTGACTCCAATGAACATATCCCTCACTGATCTCAATTTTTTTCAAAAACTCGTCCATATCAAAGTTATCCATGTTCGTATATCCAGTAATGAAATCTTCATTTTCTTCAATCGTCCAAGCCTCTTCTGGTGTTGCCCAATTAATTCCAAGCCTTGAACCAAGTGGAATATGTTTCCATATGGCTGTCAGTTGATCAGGGGTCAAATACTTTTTCGAAATAAGAAAACTACTACTGCTGCTATTTGTTACAAAATCGGTTCGAAGTTTCATATTTTTCCTCATTCTTTCTCGATTATTTCAACCACATTTTTCCTTTTTCTTTCCCATGTTTTTCCCACATACTATCCGTTATTAAGAATATTCTTAAATATAGTCCCTTCATTATTTCTTTTACATTTGTGAAATCATAAAGTACTCGAATATTTTCCCTCACTGTTTCTTGATTAGGCATTTTTAATGCATTATAATAATAAAAATCAAAAATGCGATGTTTTAATTTTGTCCGAAGATCACTATTAAGTGAAATGTCATGGAAGAAACGAGAGAGTTCGCCTGCAACAGTGATATATCCGATAATAGAATTTTCATTTCTTGTTTTCATAATACTTCCTTCTCGTTTCCGATAAATATAGAAAGCCTGATTAATAAATATAAGTGTATGTGCTTTACATAACGCTTTTACTGTCCATTCCTCATCCTCATGAATAATTCCCTCATGAAATCTGAAATAATTTCTTTCAACAAATGAGTGTTTATACGCATATTTCCATACCATCATGAACATTCCATTTTGGTTAATACATTGTAACAAGAAATCTTGTCCAGTAAGTTCAGTCTTTTCTGTAATATCAAGATGGTGTTTTCGTTCATCATCTTTTCCATCAACTGCATGCTGAAAAGCTATCATGTCAGGATTCGTCTTTGTTTTACTTTCAATTTCTTCAAGCATTGTTGGTTTAATGTAATCATCACTATCTATAAAAAGAATATAATCTCCAGTTGCATGATTAAGACCTGTATTTCTTGCACCAGATAATCCTTTGTTTGCTTGATGGATAATCATAATTTTATCTTCAAATTGTGACTTGAATATTTCACAAATACCAGGAGAATTATCTGTACTTCCATCATCAATCAAAATGATTTCAAAATTTTGATATGTTTGATGTAATATTGAGTTCAAACATTGTTCCAAATATTCTTCTACATTATATACTGGAACAATGATAGAAAATTTTGTTGATGTAATCATGAATGTGTCACCTCTTTTGTCTTATTCTGCTTCGTAATTTTAATAAGTAAGTGAATGCTTTTAATAAACTCTTTTATGTTTGTCATATTTAGCAATAAATATTTTTTCTTATTGACAATATCATCATTTAGCAAGTTTAAAGCATTATAATAGTAAAAATCAAAGATTTGATGTTTCATTTTCTTTTTAAGTTTTGGTTCGATTTTAAGATTCTTTTCTCGAATAAACCGATGAAGAACAGATGCAACTTCAATGTAGTATCGATTTGAGTTTTCTTTTTCTGTAGTCATAACACTATCTTCTCGTCTCACATAATGATAAAGAATTTTATCAATGAAATGAACAGACTTTGCAAGATTCAATGCAATGAAACTCCATTCTTCATCCTCATGAATGATCCCCTCATGAAATTTAAGATGATAGTGTTTTATAAAGTCCCTTGAATATGCATATTTCCACACCATGATGAACATTTTTGTCTGATCAAGACAAGTTGATAAATATTCAGGTCCAGTCAGCAGTCGATAAGGAATAGTAAGATGATGTTGTCTATGATCTTTAATGCCTTTTACATCATGTTGAAATGCAATAATATCAGGATCATCATATGCTGCTTTTGCTAAAGATTCAAGCATATTTGTTGATACATAATCATCACTATCAATAAAAATGATATATTCACCTTTCGAAGCAATAATACCACGATTTCTCGCGGCAGATACTCCGTTGTTTTCCATTGAAATAATCCGTATTTTATTTGGATACTCATTTTTAAAATTTTCACAAATAGCTAATGAATTATCAGTACTGCTGCTATCGATCAAGATTACTTCAAAGTTTGAATAGGATTGATGAAGAACAGAGTTTAAACATTTTTCAAGGTATGTTGCGCTATTATATATTGGAATAATAATAGAAAAATATTTTTTTTCCATCATGATGTCTTTCTCCTTCTTTTTTTAATATAATATATCCATTATTTGTAAATTTATTATAGCATATTGATTGACAATTGTCAAGAATTTTTTCTTTAAACTTATCTTTTAGTAAATTTGTGCTTTTGTAAAGAAAGCATTCCTAGCATTAAAAACGTTGGGAATGGAAGTTAGGTTGTAGGATACTTAAAACATTTTCATTATCTTTCTTTCCCTCATTTTTCTCAATTATTTTCTCGTATTTGGAATATTTTTCTTACATTTTTCTATCATTTATCAAACATTACAAAGTAGCACAATTTGTGTGATATTTTTAAGGAGGAATTACTATGATTTTAAATGATTTACTCGAAATGTATGATAATTGGAATGGCGAGACACGCGTCAATGATAATGAACTGAATACGATTGTGCAGATGAAAACCTATCGTTTGTATGATACAAGAAAAGATCTGCTTTCTCACGAAGTTGTCGCATTTGGTTTTTACGACGATCTTTTCACAGTTCGTATCAAAGATTACGAATAATCGCACACAAAAATACTACCACAGACATTGTCCGTGGTAGTATCCTTATTTTCTTCCAAACTTTCCATGCAAACAAGAGAATAAAATGCATAAAAGTTTTAATTGATGTGTGATACATGATGCTTCAATTTTTTTATAAAGTGGGATCGTATAACTTTCAGATATTTCATATGCTCGTTTCTTGAAAAATCTCAAGATTTCTTCCATCTGCATTTTATCTGAGTTCCCCATCATTTTGAAGTAACATATGTTTCCATATGATACAACTTGATAAAGAACCTTATCTGCTACCATAGGATAATGTGTTAGTGCAAACTCAAAACGTTCCATGTTGAAGAAAAATCTTGGATACAATCCATCAATGGTAAATTGGCTTCTTGTCTCACTATTTGGATTGTCTTCTGTATAGTAATATAATTTCTCTCGCACATTCACAATTTTATTCGCATGCTCAAATACTTTATAAAGTACAGCAAGATCTTCAACCTTCATTCCAACTGGAAATCGAATATTATTCCATAGTTGTTTTCGATATAATTTCCCCATGAGATAGGATTTGATTTCATCAGAGAGTAGATATTCCATAAATCGTTGTTTCTCTACAACACCATCACCTAATTTTTCATAATATTGTTTTTCTTGTGATTGTAGCACATAAGATACTGCCACATCTCCATCATTTTTCTCGATTGCCATCACAAGTTTTTCTACAATTTCGTGGCTTACATAATCATCACTATCCACGAACATGATGTATTCACCTGTTGCTTTACTTAGTCCAAGGTTTCTGGCAAATGCTGGACCAGAGTTAAGACATGTAAATAATTTTATTCGATTATCTTGTTTTTCATAGTCTTCACAGATTTGTTTACTTCCATCATTACTTCCATCATTTATCAACAAAATTTCAATATTTGTATATGTTTGAGAAATCACACTATCTAAGCATTTCTGCAAATATTTTTCTGCATTATATACTGGTATAATAATGCTCACTAATTTTTCACTCATTTTTTCACAACTTTCTTTACTAATTTTTGAATATATGTTTTTGCATATTGATATTCTTCAGTATTTTTAAATAATAATAAATTAACAAACATAATAAATACAACCGATATAATTGCCATATAAATAAATTGTAAGTATACATTTTGGAATGGAATATTGAGATAAATTTGAAATACAATGATCATTTCAATTGCTGCAAGCAGCATATATTTCCACCATTTTAATGAATACAATTTATAATCCATATGAAAGTTTTCATTATATAAAAGTCGTATCTTTAATTCTCCTTGAATAAAATGTGTCAGTGCTGTTCCAGCAAAAATACCAACCATTCCACAGTATTTACCAAAAATGATTGATACAATTAAATTGAATACTGTTCCAATGATACCAATATTTTTATCTTTTGCGAAAAGACCACTTACATTTGTGAAGTTCCAAATACAATGGCAAATAGTTGCTAGAAAGAAATTATAGCAAATCACGAAAAGTGTAATATTATCGAGAATGTATTGTTTCCCAAATACAATGCTAATGAATGGATTTAACATGGTAAGGAGGCAACTTCCACACACAGAACCAATCATGAAATTGAGGAATGTTAAGTTGCACATAATTTCATGGCAATGTTCCTTACTATCTTGCATCATAACATGACCAATGCTTGCAACTGCACCATTATTAATTTGTCGTATCATGGTATTTACACCATTGATTACCATACTATACTGTGAGTAAATGCCAACTTGTAATGTTCCAACCAATGTACTGATTAAAATATTATCTGTAGAACTTGTAATACGCGTACATATAGTTGTAACGAAAATATTTTTAATATTTTGAAAAATTCCTCTGCTTTCCTCTTTTGGAAGTGTTGCATTTTCTTTTAAGAATGGATAACGTTTGTCTGCAATCATGGAAATTGTAATATTTGTTGCAAATACCAAGATAATTTCAAGAATCAAATACAGAATAAAGTTCTTAAAACAAAGGATAACAATTAATTCGATTACAGTAAAAATACTTTTTGTAATAATATTGCAAATAGACACAATATATGCTTTTTGATCAGCATTAATAAGGGAAATCTTATATGCAAGCAGATATGAACTTGCTGTTTTAATGAGAAATAATAAGTATACAAGTCGAAGATATCCAATACTCACATCAATTTTTGATACAAAGAGATCAATTCGTGGTAATAAACAAAGACCAATCACGAACATTACAATTGCAATTGTTCGATATGCTTTCTTAAATAACGTCATAAGAGCAGTAAGTTTTACTGTATCATGTTCTGCAAGAGGTTTATATAAATTATATACAATCGCACTACCAACTCCAAGTTCTACAAGCGATAGCATAGAGATTACTTCTGTGAATAAGCCATTTAAACTTACTGCAGTAAGCCCAATGGACTTAATCATCACAAATCGAATCACAAATGTCAGAAGCAAATAAATAACTTGGTAGATACAAGCAGCAAGCGCATTTCTAGTACTTTTCTCTGATCTTGTCATAAATACATTCTAACCTTTCACAATAGTCTTTGATTGAAATTAAGGTCTCTCTTCTCTTCAAACAATTTTCATGCATTGTATTTAATAGTGTTTGATTTGCCATAGTTTCATGAATAACATTCGCAAGATGATCAGCAGTCATATCTTTCACAATTCGACCTGTCTTTCCATCTTCAACAAGTTCGGGGATACCACCAAGATTTGACGCAATAATTGGAGTACCAAGTGCCTCTGATTCTAAGATGGATAATGGACAATTCTCATACCAAATCGATGGATAAATGGAAATTGCAGCTTCTTCAATCAATTGATTGAGTTCTTGTCCTGTCTTAAATCCAAGATATTTTACTTTTGATTTTTCAATGAGTGGTTTTAACGGACCATCTCCAACAAATACAAAATGAATATCTGTGCATTTATTTATTGCATCTAAAAGAATACGAATTCCTTTTTCTTCATAGAAACGACCAAAATAAAGTACATATGGTTTTTTCTTAAGATTATGAAGATTTGGTAATTCGATAAAGTTTTGAATGAACTCTGTTTTGTCTTTGTAAATATCACTATATTCATGAAGTTTTTCCTCAATAAATCTACTCGGACAAATATAGTAATCTACTTTTGAATAGGTATTTCCCATATGATAGACATAGCTTTCAATTGCACCAATAAGACTCTTTGGCACAGAGTTATGAATACATTTATTTTTAATGCATTCCATGTAATTACCATTCTTGCATTTTTCACATACTTTGAAATCTTGAAACATCAGATGGTTTGGACATAACATTTGAAGATCATGTACCGTTTGTACCATCGGAATATGATGTTCATAGATTTCATCGATAATAGTAGGTGTTAGTTGAAAGTTGACATTGTTTAGATGTACAATATCTGGCTTAAAATTATCAAGAACTTTTCCAAGTTTTTTTCTATTTTCTTTGGAATAAATAATTTTGAATGGATAGGTAATTGCAGATAATCGTTTTTCATGAAAATCAACATTATCTGTATAGATTCCAAGATTGTTTCCAACAATGTTTCGTTCATCCTGCATACCGAAGTATTGTACTTCATGTCCCATTTTTGTGAGTTGTTCGCCAACTTTAAACATATATGTCTCTGCTCCACCGCGTGGGTATAAAAATTTATTGATCATTAATATTTTCATTTTTTGCTCCTTATGTGAATATATTATATGTTTTTAAATCTTTGTATGTATAGGTATGATTTTTGTAATGAATTTTCCGAAGGACTGGATCTCCAAGAAAATGCATTTGCTTAATTTCTTTAACGGTATCTGGTATCCAAATTTCTCGAAGTTTTCTGCAGTAATTAAATATTCCAATTGGAAGTCCTTTTAAGTTTTGTGGAAGTTCAATATATTCAAGTTCTTGACATTGACTGAATGCGAACATTCCAATTTCACATGTTGGATTCAAGAAAATAACCCGTTTAAGATTATTACACTCTGTAAATGCTAGTGCTTTAATAATTTCCACATGTTGAGGTATTTCAATATAGGAAATTTGACTATGTATAAATGCATATCGTTCAATCGTATCCACATTTGTAGGAATGTGAAATGTTCCATTAATTAAATCTGTTTTTTCTACTTCTTTTAGAATATGTCCATCTATGATTTGCATAAAAATCTCCCATAGGCTTGTAAGTCAGTGTATGTATAAATATGATCTTTGAAATGAATGTTATTAAGTTTTGTGCATCCTTCAAACTCTTCTAAATTGATTTCTCTTATATTTTCTGGTATTACAATACTTTTAAGATTCTCACATTCAAGAAAAATACGAGATGGTAAGTATTGCATGTTCCTTGGAAGATTAATGTTAGTTAGTTGTTTACATGATTTAAATGCACCACTTCCAATTTTGCAGTCATCTGTTTCAAATTTAACAGTGGTAAGATGAAAGCAACCCTTGAATGCTTCAACTTCTACAACTTCGACTTGTTTTGGTATTACGATTGTTTTCAAATCTTGTAAAAATTGAAAAGCTCGAAATCCAATAACTTTAACCTCATTTGGGATTATTATTGTTCCATGTTTGATATTGTACTTAAATACTTTTTCTAAACGATCATTTGATATATACAGCATGCGCTTCTTTTTCCTTTTTCTTTTTATTCTATCATATTTATTGACATTTGTCAAGAGCATTTTGAAAAATAAAAGTAATAAAATCTTTGATTTGTCAATAAAAAAAGCATTATTCTATTCAAGAACTCCAACTTGTAGAAGTGGGAGATTGCTATTTTGTAAAAACAATGTTTTCACTCAAGCACAGGAGTCACGCTTGAACTCGCTCTCCTTAGAATATGTTGCCATATTCCTCGCCTAATTATTACAGAATACGAACTTATGAATACAAGACTCATACTTATGAATTTCATACTCATAAGTCAGACCGAAGTCAAACTCTTACACTAATATAGGTTCTTATTTTTATGGATTTCATCTGTATAGGAGCTAAAGATATCTACTAGTATAACAGCCCGTGCAGTTCCATAAATAAAAAAATAACAAATCTTTATCTTCTTTTTTTAATGCTTTGTTTTATTTTTCAATAGTTATCTTTTAATTGTTTTCTACTTCTTTTTAATATTTCTCCATTATTATAAAAATAATGATTTACATCTTCAATATATCTTTTTAATGAATTATATTTATTTATATCAAATGGTGTCTTTTCTAACTTATAAATATTATGATATTTTAATTTTTTAAATTCCTTTCCAACTTTTTGAATCGTACCAAATTTATTATAACATAATAAATTTTCATAATATAATTTTTTCACTCTGCCAGATTGATCATATTCTGATAATAAAAATCTTCTACCAATACACATTGCAGCGCTTTCATGTATAGACATACCATATCTACACATATATTTGATTTTACCTTGCTGACTTGTAAAGTTAGGATTTACTTTAAATACTTGAATACTATTCTTTTCAAATATTCTATCTATAGTTGTAATCATTTTATCATATGCAAATTGTGTTAAGATTTTGTTTTTATATTTATCATCTGTTGCTTTAAACTGAATTTTTTTAATATCTTCTCTTACTAATGGTTTCTTATATTTATTACAATAATCTAATACTTCATGTACAACAGATTCTAATATTTTAATGGATTGATTTGATGTTTTATTCTCTAAATTAAATGGAAGGACCTTACGGTGTAATAAATTTCCTTTACTATCTAAATCTGTAAGAGCAAAACGATCAACATTAATATCGATAGAGATAATTCCTGTATCAATACAATCATTTACTTGTTTCTTGTATTGATATTCAAATGTAGCCATTATAATATAATAATCACCTTTATCTACAATTTCATATGATACATTTTCTTTATTTTGTAATGTTTCTAAATATTCATTATAATGATATTGACTAAATTCACAAGGAATTGTAAACCAATCTGGCTTATGATATTTACCAGTTTTACTTATTGATCCTTGTTTATGAGCACAAATTGATAAATTTTTATTATTAGAATCATATCTAACACACATAGAGCCATCTTTATGATTTTTAGAACCAGAGATTACAAAACGATTGTGTCGTTTGTGATAAAATTCATCTTTCCATTTTTTATGATTTTTTTTAAATTCATCTACTGTATATTGTTTCTTAAAGAAATCTTTTGTTCCGAAACAAGAAATAGGATAATGATTTTTCGTTTGTTCTAATTTTGTATTTAATTTATTTAATCTATTTTTAGCATAATAAAGATTACTTTTTAATTGTTGAATTCTTCCATTTACATATGAATATTCAAATTCATCAGTTTTGTATATTTTATTGAATGCTAAAACAGTTTTATTATCATAAAAAATACAAGGAAAGATTGTTTTATTTTTTGAATTTTTCATTTGATTGATACATTCTAATTTTATGTTTTCCCAAAACAACAACTTATCTTTTAACTGTGTAATTTTATTATTTTGATTTTCAACAGACTCAAGTAAATCATTAATATACAAAGATTGTAATTCAATATTACTTTTTACACAACTTTTTGCCATTCGAACAATCATATTTGAATAATAAGTATTAATATCAAATCTTTTAATTACATAAGTTGTATTTAAGTTTTTTTCTGTTATTTTTTGATTTGCTAATTGTGAATAGCAATATATTTTTGCATCATTACAATCAATTAATAATTGATCAAGTTGTTTTGTATCAATTTTATTTTTATAAATTCTTTTTGAATAAGTACTAATAATCATACAATGTATTTCCTTGTCTTTATTTTTATTTATTATATCATAAACATTGACAATTGTCAATAGCAAAATGCAAAGTATTTAACTTTTTTTGCAATTCATCTCCTACCTATTTTTTATAAAAAATTTTTTTCATAAAAAATTGAGGAAGGAGACTTCTTGCTAGAGATGTTAAAAAAAGGAGATCAAATATTTGATCTCCTAACTTAAATCAACAACTACCAATTCTGGTACATTATTAATCCTTGGTATTTTTGTATGTGTTCCTAGTCCTCTGTTTATGATTACACTACCATTTTTCTGATTGTGCAATCCATTTGTCATTTTGGGAAACCATCCTTGATCTGGTGCATATAGTGGTCCAATGAATGGTAGAATCATTTGACCTCCATGTGCATGTCCACAAATAGATAAATCAATATTGGAGTCTTTAAGTCTGTTCATAAATAATTCTGGATAATGAACTAACAACAATTTAAAATTATCTGATTTCATATATTCATTCATATATTCTTTCGCATATTTATCATAATTATGGTTATGTTGTGTACATCCACAAATATCAATCTTTGTATTTTTTATTGTAATTGTCTTATATGTATCATTTAATACATTTACTCCAACATTTTCAAGACCTGGAATAATACTATTATCTTTAAATAATAATTGATAATATTCATGATTTCCCAAACAATAATAAGTTGGCGCAATTTTAACTAATTGCTTGCAAAGAGTATAAACAACTGAGAAATCAGAATTATCTTTATTTGTCATGTCACCAGATATGGTAATGATATCAGGTGACAATGCTCTCACTCTTTTTACTAATTTTTCATTATTTTTCCCAAATTCTTTTAGATGTAGATCCGACAAATTAACAATTCGAATATCTTCGTATATTTTTTCAGAATCAATATCATAAAACGTTGTTGTAAATGTATTTTCTTTAATTTTATAGTAAGCACATATCAAAATACATACAATTAGTAATAATAGAACTATTTTCATAAATGTTCCTTTCTTATTTTTTTTCTTCATTTTTTTCTCCAATTCTTGCAATTTTTTGATATACCTTACTTACAAGTTCTCTCATTTTGTGTGTATGATCTTCAATAGGTGAAGACAATACAGCTTGAATATGTACTGGAATATCATCAATACGAGTTGTGATTGCATGTTTTATTTCTTCAATTTGACTATTGACCATGTATTTTGAGGTTTCATGTGCAAAAATTAAAAATTGATTTGTACCGTTGTACATAGCCTCTGCATTTGATTTAAAAATATTATTGATAATTGTACCAAATTCTTTTAATATTTTATCTCCATATTTTCTTCCAAATGTATCATTTATTTCTTGTAAATTATCAATTTTTGCAAGAATTACATAAGTTGTTTCTTCTACTGGTTTTTTCGCATATTCAGCAATCACTTGATCACATTTTGTTCTATTGAGTAGGCCAGTCTTTTTATCATAATATAAATTATAATAAATAATATCATACAATCTACCAAGTACAACAGATCCACAAATACCAATAATGATAAAAGCAACAAACGATAAAAGTAAATAGAGTTTCATATTTACAGAATCGTTTGCAATCAAATTTGATCGAATTGCAATATTTTGAGCACCAAGAACTTCATTAAGTTCATTAACTGTGTTGTTTAGAATTATATAATCCGCATTAATATTTTTGTTTTCTTCTTTTAAATTCGATTGTAAAATTTTAATTATTTCTTGATTTGTTGTTGTGCTTTTATTAAATGTATTTAATACATTTTGACAATAATCAATATCAATTCCCAGTTTTCGTCTTTCTTCAAGTGTTGAGACATATTGCAAAATTAAATCATCATAAGTTGTTTTTTTTGCATCTGTATTATTCTCTACATTTTTAATTACAAGATCATCTTCATTATCTTTATTATTATACAAGAACTGTTCTTTATTTTTTGTTGCATAAGAATCAATCAGATTTTTTAATTCTTCCAATTGTGTATCTTTCGTTTTTTCTGATAATTCATCATCATTAATTCTATTGTTATATTTATTGATTAATACATCATAATCCATTGTAATTTTATTTTGAAAAATATAAGAAAATAAACTAGGAATTACATCTGTACTTGTATTTGAATAAATATTATACAAATCTTTAAATGAATATCCAGTTGCAGCTGAACGATAATCAGGATAATTTTCAGATTGTATATTCAAATAAGAAATAATATCTGAAACAGAATTATTCATAACTTCTACAGTTTCCAAATAATCATACGTATCATTTAATAAAGATTCTGTATTTGCAGGTAATTGTTCTTTATTGATATGATGTTCACCATAATAAACATAATATTCACTTAATAAATTGTTTAGGACATCACTTGCGAACTCTTTAGTTTCTTTTGAATTTACAGTAAATGATATATTATATTTTGTAGGGAAATATTCATATTCTTTCCCATTTTTAAGAGCAGCTTCTTTTTTTTCGGTTTCATTTTCTGGAATAACTTCTGTAATAGTTAATCGATTTCGGATATAATCTGCTGATACAGATAGATTAAGATTTTCAATTACATTTGCAATCAATTTTGAGGACATAATTTCTGTAGGATCAAGTTTTGATCCATCTGGTGCATATCCTCTTTGTGCATCAGTATTTGTATATTCAATTACTACATTTGCAGTATAAGTTTGTTTGGAGCTTAGAAAAGTATATATAGCAATCATTGCTAATATACAAAATAAAATAATAAATATTAAGAATTTTTTAACATATTCTAAAATCTTTAGCATTTTTCTTCCTCCGCAACTTGTTCTTTCTTAACCTTTTTAAAAATTTGTTGGACATGCAACAATCCAATTAATAGAATTGAAAGGCAAATACTAACACCAAATAATACAATTAGTATCTTTTTTGATATTGTTTTATTTTCCATTTTGCATGAAATATAATTTTTATCTCGATATTCCACATACTCTTTATCAAATGAAATCGATTGTTCTCCAATTTCATGTAATGTTTCTTGTATTTTTGAAATCATTTGATCTGCTTTTTCTTTTTGTTCAAGTTGAGGGTTTTCATTAATTTTCGATGCAATATTTTTGTTTTTTTCAATTTCTGATTTATACCATTCAGATTTAGATAAATAAGTATTCGAATCTTTTGCTAGATAATCAATCCCAATTTTTGTTTTTGACATATAGTAATCATTATCTTTATCAATTGATGGAATTAATACAATTGCTGACATATTGCTATCATAAAGACTAATGCCCTCTTTATTTGTTTCGTATCCTAAAAGCATCGTTTTATAATCAACATTTAAAAGTTCATTTTTATATTCCAATAAATTTTGTAATGATGCCGTATCTTTTGCAAGACCATTTTCTATTACATATGCATTTAAGTTTGAAATATTAATATCAATTACATTATCCACATTCTTTTTTAAATCTTCAAATGAATAATTATTAGTATTTCTAAATGTACTGTGTTCCTTTAATCGATCGTTCAAATAATCTGAAATACGAGTTGCATCAAGTTTTAATTCATTGATAATTGTAAGATATTCACTATCTGAAAAATCTTGTATTTCATACTTTAACACAGTTGTATTATTTGAATAATGTTCTTTAAAATATTTTTTGTACGCCTTGAATAGAAATTTTGTCATTTGTTTTGATGATACATCAAATTGTTTCCAATCTTTTTTATAAATAATTTTATAAGATGTTGGTATTTTTTCGGATGTATTACTTGAAAGAATTACAGAAATATTTCTACCAAGTTCTTCTGTTGTCATTTCATCTGACAATCCAGCAAATTTCAATGTGTTTTCCAATACTTCATCTGACTTAATATCAAAAATATTAAACTTTGATCCATTTGGATTTAATCCATTTGCAGCTTTCTCATAATTTAAAGAAATTGTCATCATAGTTGTTTGTTGATTTACAAATCTTAAACTAATAAAACACACTGAAAAAATAGATATGCTTAATATAAAAATCTTAATTTTAAATTGATTAAAAAAACTTAAAATCTTTTTTATCATAATTCTCGTATCCTTTTATATGTTCTTTCACAGTTGTTTGTATCTCTGTATTTAAATAATGTATTTACATAAGAAGAATTTGGTCTTTTACATGTAATTACATTATTAATAAGTTCTTGCTCATTATCAGTTACAATTCCGATTTTTGAAAAATCAATATATCCTCGACTATAATGATTTTTGAAAAAATATTCTTGATCGAATTGATAAAAATAAATTGGCTTATTTAAATATGCAAAATCAAAGAACACACTTGAATAATCTGTAATTAAAATTTCAGATTCAATCAATAATTTTTGCACATCATAATCTTCCATATTCGCTAAAATTACATTTTCACATTTATTAAATGTATTTAAGTATGGTTGAAATTCAATATGCGGGTAAAATATAAGTGTATATTCATTTGTTTTTAAGAATGTTTGTAAAGTTTCATTTTTAAGTAAATCATTATATTTTTTATAATAAGTTGTTTTTACAAACTCTTCTTTTGAATGAACTCCTTTTCTCCATGTTGGCATTAATAAGATTTGTTTTTTAGGTGGTTCTTTTTGTATAAGATTATCATATCTACATAACCCAAGTAGCTGAAGTTCTGGATCATGTTGATCAAAATATTTTTCAACAAATTGATATTCTTCTTCTGTAGATACTGTAAAAATATCAGGTGTGCATTCGGATCGATAATACCAAGGGATATTATCTTTAAAAATACCATGTTGTAAAAATACAACTTTTCCTTTTATTTGAATTGGTAATTTCATCGCTAGTTTATGTAGCCAATGAAAAATTATCATATTTGGTGTATATCCTTGATCATGTGTGCTGATTTTATAAGTTGCATTTGCAAGTAATAAGTAATGTTGCCATGATTTATATTCTACAATATTTCCATATTCTTTCACCTTTTTATAATCTGGTGAATTACCATCAATAATATAGTAAGAATTTATTTCGGGATGTTTTGTTCGTAAATATTTATAAAATACAAATCCATTATCTCTTGCATCAAATCCTCTTTCTGATATAAGCCAAATATCTTGATATTTGTTATGTCCAATGATATATGCAGCAATCAGTTTTAATATATAACCAATTGCTAAAAATCCTTTTTTAATTTTTCCCATGTTTATTTCCTCTTTTCTTTCATAAAATAATTATACAACTTTTGTTGACAATTGTCAAGAAAAATGTTATAATATTTTCAGTGGAACAAGAAAACATTTGATATATTTTAAAGAAGGAGTTTTATGAAACGAGGATGTAAGTTTCAAGTCTATTTATATATATTTTGCACGGTTGTTTCTCTGTTAAGTTTATTTTTTGATAAAGCATCAATTAAAATTATACAAGTCCTACCAATTGGAATTGCATTTTTATCATTTTTGGTAACAGCCGATACAAATGACACGAAACCAATGGTTGAATTTACAATACTTTATAGTATATGGCTCGTATTTGTAATTACAATGTCAATGCTTGCATGGACAATTAACTTATCAGAGTTTAGTTATATTAAACGCGGATTTCAGAAATGTTTCTTTCAGTTTTTTACAATTGCAATTATTGCAACTGCCTGCTATATGTTTAAAGAAAAAGCAATTGAATATACATTTTATTCTTTTTGTATATTTAATACCATTTGTATTTTACTTGCATTTAAGCAATGTGGTCCATCACAATCAATTTCAGATTTTATGTATTTTCTAACATCTGGATTTGATGCACAAGGATTTATGAAATTACTAGAACTTAGTGATGGAACATATCCATTCGCTTTTTTCTTGTTATATTTCATATTTGAATACAATAATGGATGGAAGAAATATATTGATTGTTTTTTATGTTTAGTATTTTTATTTACTGGTATGAAACGTATTGCGATTCTTGCTATTTTACTTGCTTGTTTCGTTGGATATATTTTAAGGAAAATAGATGAAGAAAAGTTGAAAAAACTCGTGATACCAATTGGTATCGGAATCTTATTGTTTGGATTTTGTTATATTATATTGGTACGATATGATGTATTTTCACTTGTAATGAATGCAATTGGAATTGATACGATGGGTAGAAATGATCTTTATGATTTTGTACATAACTACTATAA
>ENA-USUG01003255-USUG01003255.1-human-gut-metagenome-genome-assembly--contig:-NODE-3255-length-22538-cov-14.040737_pt1 | contig 22538 bp, 17 predicted proteins | sample MGYA00250059_ERZ773394 | MGnify/ENA primary metagenome ERZ773394 (study PRJEB29103, sample SAMN06111957) | human gut metagenome | biome: human gut; feature: ankylosing spondylitis patient; material... | reverse complement strand
TATTCCGCCGCGGAGTTGAAAACGATGGGAACGCAGAACATCCTGCAGGGGTTGAAGACGCTGGACCCGGCTTTCGCTATCTTGGAGGATAACCAGTTTGGTTCGGACCCGAACCGTTTGCCGAACATGGAGATCCGTGGCAAGTCGAGCATGTCGGGATTGAGAGATCAGTTGGAGGCAGACCCGAACCAGCCGCTTTTTATCCTGGATGGTTTCGAGTCGACGTTGGCGGCGATTAACGATTTGGATATTAACCGGGTGGCCTCTATCACGATATTGAAGGACGCGGCCTCGACGGCCATTTACGGATCGAAGGCTGCCAACGGGGTGATCGTGGTGGAGACGGTGAAACCGGAGGCGGGTAAATTGCGGGTGAGTTACACGGGGAACTTGAATCTCTCGATGCCGGATTTGTCGAGTTATAACTTGATGAACGCGAGGGAGAAGTTGGAGTTCGAACGGCTGGCAGGAAGATTTAATCCGTCAAGTACGACAAACGAGATCGAATTGGATGGAGTATATAATGAGAAGTTGAAGGAGATCGAGAGCGGGGTGGACACGTACTGGTTGGCGGAACCTTTGCGGGTGGGTGTGAACCAGAAACACTCGCTTTACGTGCAGGGCGGAGAGGAGAATTTTTTGTTTGGTTTGGGAGTGGGATACAACGGAATTTCCGGGGTAATGGAAAAGTCAGACCGGAGTGTGATCAGCGGTAATATCGATTTGATTTACCGGGTGTCGAAATTCCAGTTCTCGAACAAGTTCTCGTTTTCTTCCACAGATTATAAAAATCCGATCGTGGCTTTTTACGAGTATGCGCAGGCGAACCCGTATTATAAAAAACGTAATCCAGACGGGACGGTGGAGAAGTGGTTGGAAAACAATGACTTTTTTGAGGCTCCCAACCCGTTGTGGAATGCAAGCCAAAATAGCCGGGACGAGGGGAAAAATCTCGCCTTGAGTAATTATTTTATCGCGGAGTATTCCCCGTCGATAGCATGGCGAATGCGAGCTCGTTTGGGGTTAACCTATGGGAATGATGACACGGAGAGATTTTATTCCCGGAACGATACCCGTTACGAGAATATGGAAACAACTAAAAAAGGAGAGTTTCGTTCTTCAAATATCCGGACGAATCGAGTGGAAGGGGAATTGAGTATCACGTATGCAAAGATGTTGGGAAAACACCGGATTAATTTGATCGCGGGAGGAAATATATATAGTAACAAGTCTCTCACGCAGGGATATTCGGCAGTGGGATTCCCGGATGGGGATTTTTCTTACCCCTCTTTCGCGAACGGCTATCCGGAAAACGGGACTCCTTCGTATTACGAATCTGAGTCTCGTTCTTTGAACGGTTATTTTAACGCGGGGTATTCGTTTGATGATCGTTATTTGATGGACTTCAGCTTGCGAACAAGTGGCTCTTCGGTTTTCGGTACCTCCCGGAAATATAACACGACATGGTCGGTGGGATTGGGATGGAACTTGCACAAGGAGAAGTTTATCATGGATCACGTGGGATGGATTGACTTGTTGAAATTGAGAGCTTCGGTAGGAAATCCCGGGAACCAGAATTTTGACTCTGCGCAATCGTTGTTAACTTATTCATTTCAGTATGGCTCGATGAATTATTTCGGGCAGGGAGCCATGTTGTCACAGATCGGCAACCCGGACTTAGAATGGCAAATCACGATGGACAAGAATATCGGCTTGGACGTGACGTTGTTCAACAAGCGGTTTTCACTAACAGCGGATTACTATTACAAAGTTACAGATCCTTTGTTAATCAAAGTGAGCGTTCCGTTATCTTCGGGTACATCGATGTATATGACAAATGCCGGGGAACAAATTTCACAAGGCTTTACGGTATCGGTGACTTATTATATTTTTCAGAATTTTGAAGATCGCTTTTTGTGGATGATTCGGGGAAATTTGAGGACTCAAAAAACTCGGATAGATAACATCGGCAACAAACTTTCGACTTTGAATGCCAGTGGTAAAGGACGGAATACGCAGAGGTATTACGACGGGGCGGATCCGGATGATATCTGGGCTGTGAAATCGGTGGGGATTGACCCCTCGAACGGTAAGGAGTTGTTTTATGCCAAGGACGGGAGTTATACATACGATTTCTCTTACGATGAAGAGGTGATTTGTGGGAATACCCGGCCTGACGTGGAGGGGATTCTTGGAACTTCGTTGAACTGGAAGGGATTTTCTGTGAACTTGAATTTCCGTTACCAGATGGGAGCAGACGTGTTCAACGAGGCGTTGTATAGCAAAGTGGAGAATATTTCCCGGAGTGACTTGAATAAGAACCAGGATCGGCGTGCATTGTACGAGCGTTGGCAGAAGGAGGGTGATGTCGTGCGTTTTAAGGATATTGCCAGCGCGGAGACTACTCCGATGTCCTCTCGTTTTGTGCAAAGGGAGAACGTGTTATCATTGGAGTCAATATACGTGGGATACGAATTTTATGACGGATGGATCAAAAAACTGGGATTAAGCAGTTTAAAATTGCAGTGGTCCATGCGTGATGTGTTCCGTGCCTCAACGGTTAGGTCGGAGAGAGGAATATCATACCCCTTCGCGAGAAGCATGGAGGCGGGAATTTCGTTTAATTTTTAATAGTTGATGAGTATGAAATTACGAGATATTATATTGTTCGGAATGATGTTGACGGGTTTTGCCGGGTGTGCTGATTTTTTGGACGTGCAACCTCAAGACAAGCAATCGGAGAAACAATTGTTTGCCACGAGGGGAGGGTATTACATGGCGGTGAACGGTATATACAATAAAATAGCGGCTTCGGCCCTATACGGTAAAAACCTCTCTTTTGAATTAGTGGACGTGATCTCAAAGCGTTACCAGCCTCTATTGGCCAATACATATTTGACTGCATTAAGCACGTTTGCTTACACGGATAATTCGGTGGAGAAGGAGTTGTCCAGCACGTGGACGGCGGCCTACAACACGATATTGAATTGTAACGTGGTATTGGAGAATATAGACGGTAGTGTAGGTGTGTTGCCGGAACAAGAAAGGCGGATGTTAAAGGGGGAAATGTTGGCAGTACGTGCTTTCTTGCATTTTGATATGTTGCGATTGTTCGGGCCTGTCTACAAATTGAATCCGGATGGGGAATCTATCCCGTACAATGAATCGTCGAGGGTGTCAGTGCTGCCTTTGTTGACAGCAGATTCAGTGATTCACGAAAAGATCTTGCGTGATTTGAACGAGGCTGAAAGTTTATTGGCAAATAGTGACCCGGTGATCGCGGGTGGTCCGATGGCTTCTCTTGAAGACGGACAGGATGTTTACCTGCGTTATCGCCAATTGCGGATGAATTATTATGCTGTTCTCGCGTTGAAAGCGAGGGTGTACCTCTACGCGGGAGAGCAAGCGAGAGCTTTGGACGTGGCCAAAAAACTGTTGACAGATCCTAAAGTGAATGAGTATTTTCCGGCCGTTGATCCGACTAAACTTCTCGCCAATCAAAGAAATCCTGACCGGGTGTTCTCTACAGAAGTGTTAGCAGGAATTTATAAAAAGGATCGTGTTGCTGTTTATAACAGTTATTTCAGCTCCAGTTCGGCTGGAAATAATTACTTGCATCCCCGAAAAGATTTTGTGAGTACTAACCTGTTTGCCAGTGAAACGCAAGATTATCGTTTCCAAACGTGGTGGCAGGTGTCTTCCGGTGTGGGTGAGACCGGACATATGCTTATCAAATATAAAGATATAGATAAACCGAGCGGGGAAACTGATTCTGAATACTTTTATGCTATTTTCATGTCTTTGATTCGTTTGAGCGAGGTGTATTATATCGCGGCGGAATGTGAACCCGTGTTGGAGGATAAATACGGGTGGTTGAACGAGATACGTGGTCGAAGAGGGTTGCCCGTTTCGCCTGTTATTTCGGAAGAGGATTTTATGACTCGCCTACGCGTGGAATATTTGCGCGAGTTCCTCGGTGAGGGACAGATTTTTTTCTTGTATAAACGTTTATTCGGTAACATCATTCCTAGTGAAAACGGGTACGATTTGAACACGTATGAGGCGAAGGAGGAAAATTACGTGTTGCCTATGCCTTCCGGGGAAATTGAAAATCGTTAAAATAGTAAAGTTATGAAATGGAGAAATATATTATTGGTTTTAGCCTTTGGGGGGCTTTTAGGGGCTTGTGAAAAGAAAGAAATACCGACATTTACCACGGATGACACCGGGATTTATTTTCAACGAGTGTCGAGTTCTTATTACGGTACCACCACGGAATTTTATTCGGATTCATTATCGTATTCGTTCTTGGCCGTGGAGGCATCGGCTAAGAGTGAGGTGCTTTCAACCACGGTTCGGACAATGGGTAAGGTTGTGGATTACGACAGACCTTTTAAGGTAGAGATTGATCAAGAAGGAACGACAGCCGTGGAAGGGAAGCATTACGAGGTGGCTTTCGATACGATGGTTATCCCCGCGGGGAAAAGTTCCGCGGAAGTTCAGATCCGTTTTTTTTCGAACAGACGATTTGTTGGAAAAGACCATTCGTTTGGCTTTACGTTTGAAGGATAACGAGCATTTTAAATGTCATTTCCCGGAGTATAAAAATACGAATGCTTATGCGGCTAAAGGAGTGCAAATCCGCGGTGATTTGTTCGCATTTTCATTGAGTGAGATGTACTCAGAACCGAGGTACTGGAATAGGCAGGGGAAAAAATATCTAGGTGAGTGGACGTCGAAAAAATATCTTGTGGTTAATGCTGTTTGTGGGCTGAGTGATGAGGATTGGGACGATGCAGGATTGGCGGGGGCGAAAGTGACTCTTGGACGTTTGAGCTTTTTTGCCATTGCCGTTCAAAAATATCTGCAGGAACAAGCGGATGCCGATACACCGGAAGTGGATTCGGATGGGAAATACATGCAACTTGCTCCGGCTTATTCTGTAGATTATTCCCGGTATGAATGATTTAAAATGTAAAGTTATGAAGATAAAGGTAATTATATTGTTTTTATTTGTTTTTTCTCTTTGTGCTTGTTTTGACGACAAGGGAAATTACGATTATCGTGAAATGGCAGAGATCACGATAGAAAATATTCCGGAGTTAATCGAAGTTTTAGGTAGCTCGGATCATATCGTGGTGAAACCAAAAGTGATTTCTCCTTCTAAAGAAGAAATCACGGAGGATAACCCTAATTTTGAATTTAATTACAAGATTGAGTTAAAGGCGGGAGGAACAATTGTATCCGGGCAAAGGTGGGTGGACTTGAATCCGATGAAAAAGTTGTACTTGGACACATTGGCGGCATTCGTCGCGAACACGTATGTCGGCTGGTTCTCCGTGATGGACAAGCGTTCGGGTGTACAGACTTCTGCTATGTTTGAGGTAAAAGTTGCTTCCCCAACTTACGAGGGGTGGATGATTCTTTGTGATGAGGGGGCTCAAAAACGCGTGCGAATGGATATGATTTCGGTGATCTCTGCAGAGCGGACTGTTCCGGCTTATGATATTTTAACTCCATTGGGTTTACCGGAATTGAAACAGGCCGCGGGAATCGGTTTTTATCCGACGCTGTACTCGAATCCTTCCGATATTATATACGTGATGTCGGGAGAGGGTACATTTAAAATAGACCGGGAGACGTTTAAGACGGATGCTTCATGGGATATAAATAATGTTGATTTTGTTATTCCTCGGGTGGGTGAAAATGTGATTTTTTATACATCCGTGAATGGTAGCAATGCGGCAGGGGCTCTTGCCTGTCTTTGTGTGACAGATGTTGGGAATGCTTATGCCCAAGTGCTTGATTACGGAGGGGCTGCGTTTGAATATCCCGTGAATACTTCAGCACGGGGAGCTACTCCCGAGTACCGGGTAGCCCCATATATCGGAGTGAGTTTGGCTCGTCCGGGGCGCAGTTCGACAGCTTTATTTTACGACGTGGATAATCAACGATTCGTGGGATGGAAGTACGGTTCTGATGCAGATGGCATGCAAATATTGACCCCGGTGCCAGATCCGGATGACGCTTTGTTCAGTTTCAGAGCGGGTATGGAGCTCGTGTACATGGAAAGTACTCGTTATTCCAATGGTCTGGTTTATGCAATTTTGCAGGATGATGCGGGAAAGCGTTGTATTTACGGGATCAACATGTCAGGTAACGGTTTTGTGCAGGAGGCAAAGTACGAGAACTTGAACGCCCCGGATTTTGACAAGGCAACGAGTTTTGCCTTTCATTCCCAGTTCCCTTACATGTTCTATGCCGTGGGCAACAAGGTGTACTTGCATAACTTGGGGACGAACGTGACGTACCCGATGGATAATATAGCGTTGGGGGATAACGAGGAAGTGACAATGTTGAAGTTTAACCTGTACAGGCAGTGTTCGTTGGCTGACTTGAGCAACCAATCGGATGAGTTTATGGCCCGGCAGTACGAGTTGATGGTGGGTTCTTATAATCATTCAGCTTCGGATAATAACGGTGGCAGGTTGGGATTTTACCCGGTGGACGGGGTGAATAACAGCGTGACGAAAAGGACGGAATACGAGGGGTTCGCTAGAATAAAGGATGTGGTGTACCGTGAGCGGAGGTAAGTGATTTGACAATTATGATGTAAGGAGAGGGAGATGGGAATGTCTCCCTCTCAAAGTTCAATGCCTTTTTGTCTTTGGGATGAAGTACCGGTTCATTCTCTGTTTATAATGTGACGCTTAAGAACAGGAGTAAATTCTGTAATTTCTTTTTCAATATCTGTTTTCCCCGTTTTTTATAGGCTTTAACGGAGTCGATTGTCAAATGGAGTTGTGCGGCGATGGCTTCATTGGATTCCCCGGAGAGGCTTAATTTATAGATCTCTTGTATTTTTTCGGGCAGTTCGGTGATGGCTTTGTGCATGAGAAAGTATACTTCTTCTTCAATGATGGCATCGAGGAAAAATTCTTCCGTATCATTTGCGACTTGTGGATCTTGCAGGTAACGTTCCTGTGCTTTTTTGCCTCGGATATAGTTTAGGCTGCGATGTTTGATAGACGTGAAGAGAAATGATTTTAAGGAAACGATATCGGGAAATGATTTTTTGTTACGGTATAATTCGTATATGACATCATTGACAATATCCTCGGCGATCATTTCTTCTTTGACGTATTGCTGTGCAAAAGAACCTAATATTTGATAATACTCTTTAAAGAAAAAACGGTATGCTTCTTCCTCTCCGGCGCAAAGCCGTTTTAGCCAATCTTGCTGCTCTGTTTTGGATATCATGTTGTTTTATTGCATGGGCAAATATAGGAATATATTTAATGGCCTTTCCTTGGATTATCTTAAAAAAGTATACTTTTTTTTTGACACTTTCGTTTATAGGTAGTGTTCTACTCATGAAAAACGGAAGGATACATGAAAAATACTTTTGAAATAGCACGAATTATCCATGATTATTTACTCGGGGAAATATCCGAGGAGGAGCAACGTCTTTTGGATGAATGGGTGCGGCAGAGCGAGAGGCACCGGGAAATGTTGATAGGTTTTCGTGGTCGGGAGTATTGGGATAGGAAGGAACGGGGGCATCGGGCGTTTAGTTTTGAAAAAGGGTATCGGAAATTTGAGGCAAGAAAGAGACGGGAAGTGAGACGTGCGAGATGGATGCGGGTGGCGATGGTTGCTGCCGTGGTTTGTTGTGTGGTGAGTGGTTCTGTTTTTTGGTTATGGAGATCCGAACGACAGGGAAAGCATGAGATTGCCCGGGTGGAAATTCCGATTGTTCCGGGTGAGCGTCGGGCCGTGTTGGTTTTGGATAACGGGCAACGGGTGAAATTGTCCGGTGGGTCTGAGTTGAAAGTAGAGGAAAAATCTACCGTGATTTCGATAAAAGATAACCATATTGTTTATTCAAGAGAAGATTCGTTGAAAATAGAGGCTGTGAACCGGGTATATACTCCCCGGGGAGGCGAGTATAGCTTGGAATTGTCAGACGGAACGATCGTGTGGTTAAATGCCGAGAGTGAATTATCTTATCCCGTGCGGTTTAAAAATGATTGCAGGGAAGTGGAGGTTAACGGAGAAGCTTATTTCGAAGTGGCTAAGTGTGTTGACAGGCCGTTTATCGTGAACGCGAACGGGATGAGGATCCGGGTATTGGGCACCTCTTTTAACGTGCGGGCGTATGAGGGGGAAGAGCGGCAAACAACTTTAGTCGAGGGGTGCGTGGAAGTCGCTTACGGGGAGCAGCGAGTGAAAATAAATCCGGGACAGCAGGTGGCATTGAATAACGGGCATCTGGAGGTGCGGCAGGTAGATATTCATATTTACTCGGGATGGAAAAGCGGGCGTTTTGTATTTGAGGATCATCCGTTGGCTGAAGTGTTACGAGAGTTGGAGCGATGGTATGATGTGCAGATTGTGGTTGAAGATGAAAGGGTTGAACAGTTGAAATTCACGAGTGATTTTCCGCGTTACGAGGATATAGATAAGGTTTTGGATATTATAGAGCTGGCAACTTGCGTCAAGTTTGAAGTGCGGGGACGAACAATTACAGTACGAATGGCTGAATAATTGAAACGTGTTAAAATAAAAATAGGGAAGTGCTGAGAACACTCCCCTAGCTTTAGGTGTACCTAATAAATTCATAAAATTTAATGAGAACAAAATTATGAAAAAAAATGAGAATTATGATGTCGGATGTTGTTTTTACATCATGAAAAGGTTGTTTTTGGGTATTTTACTCGTCTTTTTTTCCATTTTCAATGGGCAGGCGCAAAAGAAAGAGGTGCGAGTTACCTTGGATGTAAAGGGGAACTCGTTGCAGCAGGTGTTTAAAGAGATAACGCGGCAAACGGGTTATAAATTCGTGTATAGCAGTTCTCTTTTGCCGGAGAACGTGAAGGTGTCGTTGACGGTGAAAAATGAGACATTGGAGAGGACGTTGGAACTTTGTTTGAAGGGCACGGATTTGGGGTTTAAAGTTGAAGAATCTCACGTGATTATTTCTCCTCGGTTACCCAAAGAGCAGAATATGAACGTGACGGTTTACGAGGGAACGGTTGTTGATGTGAATGGCGATGGGGTGCCGGGTGTGACTATCGTGCTGAAGGGAACCAGTCAAGGAGTTGCGACGAATGCGGAAGGTCGTTTTGAAATGGCTGTCCCCGAAGGAGAAGATCAAGTGCTGGTGTTCTCTTTTGTCGGGATGAAAACCGTCGAGGTAAAACTGAAAAATCAGAAGAACTTACAGGTAACGCTGGAAGATGATGTGACAGAAGTAGAAGAGGTGGTGGTGAACGGTTTGTTCACTCAAAACAGGAATAGTTACACGGGAGCGGTGTCCACGGTAAAAGGGGAGGATTTGTTGCGTGTGTCCCAAACGAATTTCTTTCAGGCTTTGTCTATATTGACTCCCGGTTTAAGAATCGTGGAGAATAATGAACAAGGGTCTAACCCGAATTACATTCCGGAGATTATCATTCGGGGAACCACTTCTATTGCCAGTCAAGGGGAGCTTGGATTGAATCGTCCGTTGATTATTTTGGACGGGGTTGAGATCACCTTGGAGCAACTGTACGATTTGGATATGTACGAGATAGACCGGGTGGATGTGTTGAAAGATGCTTCTGCCACGGCGTTGTACGGGGACAAGGCTGCCAACGGGGTGATTGTCGTACAGCGCAAGAAGGTAACGGATAGCAAATTGCGGGTGCGTTACAATTTCGTACCGAACGTGCAATTCCCGGACGTGTCGTCTTTTAACCTGTGTAATGCAGAGCAAAAGTTGGAGTTGGAGAGATTATACGGGGAGTATGTCGATGCGAAAGGGGAAAAAGACGAGGAATATAATCGGAAATACCAATTGGTAAAGTCCGGGGTAAACACGGATTGGAAATCAAAACCGTTGCGAAATTCGTGGTCTTTCAAACACTCTTTGGCTGTGACCGGACGAGGGGGTGGGGTTGATTACGGTATTAATTTGAGTTACGGGGATACGCGCGGGGTGATGAAAGGAGATTTTCATCAAACTTATGGTATCGGTTTTTATTTTTCCTATAACGTGGCTGAAAAATTGAATTTGAATTATCGTTCGAATTGGACGGAAACGGATTCTAAAAATTCTCCTTACGGTTCTTTTGCCGATTTTGTGAAGATTAATCCTTATGATGCGCCTAAAGATGAATATGGAAACTGGAATGAATCGTTGTCTTTCGGCTTCCGGAATCCCTTGTACGATGCAACAACAGGTGGTTTTAGTAAAAGTACCATCAAGAATTTTACGAATTCTCTGGGTGCACGTTGGGATATCATTAAAAATCTTTACGCGACAGGAACTTTTTCTTATACGCAATCCAATACGCAGAGTGACGTGTACGATTCTCCCACTTCATCCACGTGGTCGGATAAACTGGAAAAATCACAGAAGGGTAGTTATACTATTACCGGAAGTAAAGGAAATTCGTGGAGTTTGACTTATGCATTGAATTATAGTAAGTTATTTGGAGAAGATAATACAACTATATTAAGTTTACACGGTGGGGGAACGGCCTCGCATAATCGTCGATCTAATTTCTCCTTTTTGGGGGTTGGATTTTTGAAACCCGAGTTTGATGACTTGAGTTATGCATCTTCGTATCCCGCAAGTGGAAAGCCTTCCGGGACAGAGACGATTTCTACTTCTGTCGGTTGGTACGTGAATCTGAATTTTATTTACGATAATCGTTATTTTGTAGACGGCTCTTTTCGAACTTCCGGGGGATCGAATTACGGGACGGATAATCTTTACTCTCCTTATTGGAGTTGTGGTGTCGGTTGGAATGCTCAGAATGAGGCATTTCTGAAAGATTCTTGGGTGGATTTATTGCGTTTTCGCTTAAGCGTGGGGTACGTGGGCAGTTCTAACTTCGGGGGAATAAAACCCATGACGATTTATCAATACGATCCGGAGAATACGTATTACACGGGATTGGGGGCGATACCTAGTTCGATGGGAAATGACCAGCTAAAGGCTCAACGTACGCTGACTTGGAACGGGGGAGTGGGAATTTCTCTTTTTGATGGCAGGGTGGATGTGAATTTGGATGGTTACAAGCAGATATCGAAAGATTTGCTGTTGTCTATTTCTTTACCGCCTTCTGCCGGGATTTCCAGTACGATGGCTAATTTGGGCGAAAGTGAAAACTGGGGAATAGAATGGTCTGTTTCCGGTCAAATCATCAAAAAAACGGATATGTTTTGGAGAATTACCCTCAATGGAAGTAAGACAAGAAACAAGATTACCAAGATCAGTAGTAGTTTAAAACGACAGAACTCGGAGAATCGGGATGAGGTTACTTTATCGTCTCCTAAGTTCCAATATGAAGAGGGGGAATCGCAAGACGCCATTTATGCCGTGCGTTCCAAGGGAATTGATCCGGCAACGGGACAAGAGATATTTATCAAGAAGGATGGAACTTACACGTTTAAATTTGATCCACAAGATAAGGTGGCGGTTGGAATCTCGGTGCCTAAAATGCAGGGTAGCATCATGTCTTCCTTCGCGTGGAAATCCGTTTCGGTGAATATGGCTCTATCTTATACTTGGGGTGGAGATATATATAATTCCACCCGTGCGGCAAAAATTGAAAATATTGATTACCGGGTAAATGTGGATAAACGGGCTTTCACGGAACGATGGAAAAAAGCGGGGGATGTGGTGGATTATATAAGAATAGATCCGAATATGCCTTATAATCATTCGGAACGTTTCGTGGAGAGACAGAATGAGTTGTATTTATCTTCCTTGGGAATTAATTATGACGTAAATCCCTCGTGGGTACGCCGAATCGGGTTGAAAAAATTAATGGTCGGGGTGACGTTCTCCGATGTATTGCGCTTATCGACCGTGAAATATGAGAGGGGAACCAGTTATCCTTATATGCGAGGATTTAATTTTACAATAAGTCCAACATTTTAATATGATGAGAATGATGAAAATATATGTTTTGATATTAGGATTGGCCCTTGGAATGTGGTCTTGTGATGATTTCCTGACTGTCCGTCCGAAGTCGGATATTTTGGAAAGTGATTTATTTGCCACGTCTGTGGGTGTGGAAGATGCTTTGTATGGTGTTTATGCCAAATTGGGACAGAGTGCATTGTACGGGGAGGATATGACGTGGGGTGTGGTCGATTTGATGGCACAATATTTTTTGTTGAACACGAATCATGGTAGTGATCGTTATGCTGTCGCGCAGTTTTCTCACGAGAACACAGATGCGCGAGCTCGATATGGTGCGATGTGGATTCAGATGTACCAAACGATCGGTTACACGAACAATTTGATTAATGCTTTATCGGCTAAGGATGAAAATTCGATGAGGTATTATTCCATTTACTTGGGAGAAGCTTTGGGAGTACGCGCTTTTTTGCATTTTGATTTGGTTCGATTGTTTGCCCCGCACGTGGCAAGGGAGCCGGAAGCTAGGGGAATACCTTATGTGCGGCAATGGACTCCTTTGGTAACCTCTTTTAGCACGGTGGCTGAGGTATATGCGTCCGTGATTAAGGACTTGAAAGAATCCGAACGCTTTTTGACAAAGGGAATGGAAAAAATGGATGGAGGAAATGATTTTACGAATACACCGCTGATTCATTTTAACCTGTATGCTTGTCAGGCCACGCTGGCCCGGGTGTATTGGATGAAAGAGGATATGGATAGTGCTGCCATCTATGCGCGTAAAGTAATCGAGAGTGAGAAATTCCAGTTGGCGCAACCCACGGAAATAAAAGAACTCACGGCGCAAATTATTGCGAAAAAAGAGGGAATATGGGGTATCTATAATAATCAGTTGACGGAAACATATCAGAAGGTTTTTTACGGTATTTTCAAAACAGGACTGGACGGAACGTTGTATCCGAACGCTCTTTACACGTTGTTTGATGATTTGTACCCGAGTGGCGTGGATGTGGGAAACGAAATGCGGGTGGGATGGATTCGGAAAAAAACGGGTGACGCTGAAGCTAAAGATTACTTTATGAAATTGCTTTTGGAGAGCAATATGACAGCCTCTCTACTGGACTATGGAGGTGGCATTGCCGGAATTAATATGATCCGTTTGCCCGAAATGTATCTGATTATGGCGGAGGCTTTGTTGGAAAAAGATCCGGATTTGGCCAGGGATTATTTTGATACTTTTATTGCCTCCCGCGGGTTGAATAAATTTAAAGATCGGGGAAAAGCTCTGACACAGGATGATATTAACCGGGAACGTAAAAAAGAGTTCTTCGGGGAAGGACAAGAGTTTTACAACATGAAACGGCAGATGAGAGAAGTGTATTTGACCGCGACCTCGCCTTATACGCTTCTGACGGGGACAGAAGAGTTGTACACGCTTTTAATTCCGGATTCGGAATTTGAATACAGGTATGATGACGAAGAGGAAAGTGACATAAATTAAAATAGGACGAATTATGAAACATATAAATAGTATCAATTGGTGGATTGTTTTGGGAATTGTATTGTTTAGTGCTTGTAGCCGTGATTACCTGAGATATGATACTAGTCAGAAAGATGGAGCATATTGGACGTTGGTCGGGGATTCTCTCCCCTATGGATTTAGTTCTACATATCTTATCGATTCCACGTCTTTAAACATATACATTCAGGTCATGGGAATGCCGCGAGATTATGATCGGGCGGTAGGCGTGGAATTGATAGATTCTTTAACGACGGGAGAAGAAAATATTCACTATTTTCTCGGAAAAGAGGCGATAGTGAAAGCCGGAGAGGTGGAAACTTCGTTGCCTTTAACCTTATATCGGAATCGGGATCCCGAGGCTTCTTTTAAGCGTGTCTCGATCGGATTCCGGCTGAAAGCAAATGAGGATTTTGACCTGGTTCCGGGAATGGGTGGTAGTGCCCCTTATCGGGTTATCCTTCAATTACAGCAGGTGGCACGCCCCGGGTGGTGGAGTGATACATATTTGGGTAGTTTTTCGGAAGAGTTGTATGGGGCATTCATGAAACAGTTAGCAAGTCTGGAAACAACAAATCCGACTATCTACAAAACGTTGTATAGTTATCTTTCCGGGTGGAATGCCTCGTATATTTGGCAAAATTACGAGTATGTGACAGTAAAATATATTGTACATCCTTTATATGACTATTATCAGGAGAATCCGCATCCGGATGTGAATATTCCAATGCCGAAATATTAATTGTAAATTATAAGAAGTTATGAAAAGAATAGTTTTATATATACTGACCTCTTTGGCTTGCTTGGGAATATGGCAATCTTGTATTGATGATGAGTCGGTTGGGGTGATTCGGGAGTTGTCGTTGATTCATATAGAAGCGGCTCAAGATACTTTTTACGTGGATTTCGGACTAGATTCGAAGATTGAGGCTTCTATAACTCAATCGGGAGAAGGAAACATGACTTATGAATGGTCGTGGGGTGCCGTAAATGATGCCGGGAAAATAGTGGATTCTCTTCAGGTTATTTCAAAGGATCCCGTGTTGCATTATGCCTTTCGGAAATTGGGACAATTTAAAGTGCGTTTACGTGTGACGAATGAAGATGGAAGTGGTTTTTATTATTTTCACCTTTTTGTTCGAACTCCTTTTCAAGAGGGGTTGCTGGTGTTGAGCGAGAATGAAAATCATGTGGGAAGAACGTCCTTTTTGCGTACGAAAGGACCGCAAGACGTGGTTACGGGAGAGGAAGAGTTTATGCTGAACGCTTGTGAGGAAGTAAATCCGGAAATTGTGTTGAATCATCCGCGAGACGTGTCGTGGTATAAACAGAAATTACTTGTGATATCAGATGGAGGAAAAGTGATTCACGAATATGATAAGGTGACTTTCGATTATCTGAACTCTATTCGGGTTGATCAGGAATATTCGGAAGCTAGCTTGCGTGCGTTTGTTCTCGTTGAGAATAGTCCTGTGTACAAGTCGTTGGCTTGGGGAGGGGACAAGAAAATATGGTCCATTGATTATGAATTGGGACTTGTAACACCGAATACGGGGTCTTTTACCGAGGAAAAATATGATAAAGTTTATTTTCAAGGTGGTAGGAATGCGTTGTTCGTGAATTTTGAAGAATCTTATCTTAATCATGTATTTAGTGTGTCATTCCCGAATCAAAGGTTTTCAAGTGATGAAATTTTCAAAGGGCAGTATATCGTGAATTTCATGGCGGATGAGGGAAATAGATTGCACGTGATAACTACCGATCCGGAAAATCCATTGTCTGTGACGATAACTTATTTTGATGATATGACAGCTCGGGCCGGATTGTTCAATTATAAAGGAGCTTTTCAAAATCCCAAAACATCATCGTATCTGGCTACACAACCCATCACGTTGACCCGGGAAACCGTGATGTTGACCAATAACACGTATTATTTGACTTTTTATGCCGAAGGGAATAAATTGTACGAGTGGATATATAAAGGTTTCACGTTGCCGGAAACGCCTCTTATGACGTTAGACGGAGAAATTACATGTATGCAGTTGAGTTCGGACGAAAAATATGTTTATTTGGGAATATGGAATCCGGGGGCGGAAGAGGAGTTGAAGGGGAGTATTTATATTCTGGAAATGGATACGAAAAAGATCGTTCGGGAATACCGGGGAGTGGCGGATAAACCGTTGAAAATATTCTATAAGAAAGATAGTTAAACGAATTTTTTTGCACGGGAGAGACGTGGAATATCCCTCCCGTGCAAAAATTTATCCCTCCAATGAAGAGGTTTGTATGAGTATCATGTTATGAATTGAAAGATATGAAAGTATTGTTTATTATAGTTTGTATGCTGGTAAGCATGGACTTTTCTTTTGCTGCTTGTTGGGGAGAGAATGTGGATGAGGTCGTGGCAAAAGAGAACGAGGTAAATACTCCGGGTAAGAAATTGAAACCGGGAGATCCTTCTCCTGATTTTTTGGCGGTGGATACCAGTGGACGGAAGTTTTCATTGAAGAATTTGAAAGGTAAGTACGTGTATATTGATCTTTGGGCGACGTGGTGTTCTCCTTGTAAGGCGGAAATTCCTCACCTTCAACGGTTGGAAAGGTTGTTTAAGAGGAAAAGGATCGTTTTCGTGAGCATCTCTTGCGATGATGACAGGGAGGCATGGTTGAATTATCTTCGGCGTAACAAGATGGGTGGGATACAGTTGAATTTTGACGGGAATCCGATGTTTCGGGGAGCGTACGGGGTGAAAGCCATTCCTCGTTTTATCTTGTTGGATAAAAAGGGGCGGGTGATTGATCCGGATATGACAAGACCATCTGATCCGGAAACAGACGAGACATTACGTGCATTAAAGGGAATTTGATATGTTTGGAAAAAGAGGGATGAGGTTGGTTTTTACCCTGTTGTCGGTTGTCGCTTTCGCGAGCGTGGAGGCTGCCTTGCAACAAGATACCGTGAAGGGGGAAGAACAACCGGTTGTTTTGTTGAAAAAAGGGGATAAAATGCCGGATTATGTTTTTTTGGGCGACATGGTGTACCTCCTGCATAGAGCAAACTCCTTATTTTGAAAAGTTAGAGGAGGAATTCCATAATAAGAAGATTGTATTCGTGAGTATTTCCGTGGATCGTCATCGAGAGGTTTGGGAGCGGTTGGTGAAAGCGGAGAAAAAGAGAATTTTGCAATGGGTGTGTCCGGAGGGAGAAAAGGCTCCTATTTTAAGAGATTTCGGGATTTTGACTATTCCCCGTTTTATACTGTTGGATAAGAAAGGACGGATACTGGAAAGTAATTTCGGTATGCCTGCTTGGTCCCAGACAGAAAAGGCGTTGTCCGAATTGGATGGTATTTGAAAATGATAAAATATTGAATGAGTGGATATGAGTATAAAAAAGATATGGTGTGGTGTCGTGTTATTGGTGTGTTTGTTTCCCGCGATCGCTTTGGCGGAACGGGATGTAAACGAGTATGAATACGTGATATTGGCCGGTAAGACCGTGCGGGAGGATGCGGGATGGAATAAGGTGATCGAGGTGTTGAAAAAACGACATGATGCATTCGTTATCCCTTTTGAGAGCTGGCCGGAGGAGGCGTTGCCTGCTTTAAAGAAGGCGAATCCCCGGTATGTGGCCGTGGTAGAGAAAGCGGAGAATATTACCGCCGAGTATATTAAAATGATGCATAAAATAAACCGTAAGATGAGTTCGGGTATTTTTGGAACTTTTCTATGGGGAATTATCACGGGATATGATGCGGAGAGTGCTATGCGTATGATTGAAGATGCTAAAACTCCTATGATTATCCGTTCGGCGTTAAGCACTGCCCCGGAAATGGAATATACATCGAGTTTTGATAAATGTGTCGTGATAGATCCTAATATAAAGAGTAATGCTTTTTCTAGACATATATCGGCATTTCAAGATGCACTGGCTAATGCAGATCCGGAATTTGCACGACAGGTTGAACACTTGAATAAAGTGATATCGGAAAAAAGAGAAGGTGGGCAGCCTGTTGATGATTCTCTTTTATTGTTACAGAAAGAATTTAGGGAGAAACTTCAAGTGGATCGTTATTTGCAAAAAACTAGGGTTATGGCTGTTTGGAAAGAAAAACAAAGGAAAAACGACACGTTGGCAGCCTATGAGATTATTACAGATTCGTTGTTGAATAAGTTTTTGGATTTATACGGACAATTGGATCCGAATTTGTTGTTGACTTGTTCTTATGGAATGGAGGAACTGAAGATTGTTAAGGCTCAAAATTATGCTATCCGGGTGGATCACGGAAAGTTATATGCGGATTCGAAACAAGGGAAGTTGTATTTCCCGCGGGGGAGTAATCGTCGGGTGTATTTGGCCATGGGAAACTACGGGGGTGCTACTTTTGAAAAATCAGATAATTTGGTGACCGCTTGGATCAAGGACGGTAACGTGAGTGCTTTGGCCGGGTATAGTGTTCCCGAATGGCACGGGCAAGCCGGATGGGGAACTTGGAAATTCTGGATGACTGATCCGGGACGATACACTCTTGCGGAGGCCGTGTACTTGAATACTCAGTTTATATTGAGTCGTTTGCATGAATGGAATCCGAAATTTTTGACGATTGATTATCCGGAAACGGATAACGTGGGACGTGATTATCAGGAAAGTCTCGCGACTGTCGGGCGGGCAACAGAACAGGAATTGGTCACGTTAAACCAAATGGGGTATTTGTATGACCGGGATGTGTTTGTGTATTACGGTGATCCCAAGTGGGATGTGCGCTTGAATGGAGAAGGAAAAAAGATGTATTATGAAGTTACCGGAAAACGGAAAGGTAAAAAATATGTGCTGACTATTCAAACGGATGGGCAATTCCGACGTCAACAGATGACGGGCAATTATTATATGGAGAAACCGGATCCTTTTAATGCAGCTACGATAGGTCGGTTGCCTTTTTCGTATTTTTTTCCGGAGAGGCTGAAAGGTGCGAAACTGGCCAAGAAATTGAAGTTTGAGGGAACGGTGGAGGTGAATGATAATTTTATTTTTATCTATGATTGTTTTTTCGAACCGAACGAGACGTATAAAGTTGTGCTTTCTGTAGAGTGATAAATGAATTTTGATATGAAGAAAATAGGATTAATAAGTTTGGTTTGTTGGTTCTTTTCCCCGTTTTGCCTGATGGCGCAGGGGGTGAACGAAGCGAAGGATTCTGTAAATGTAGAAAAGGTTGATATCTTCAATGTGCTGATGAAAGCAATGGAAAATCAGCGACAGGAAGTTAATAAACAGATTGAAAAAGAGCTTGCTCCGGGAACGGAGGCACCGGATTTTAATTATCCGGATATGAAAGGGAAAATGTATTCATTAAAAGATTTTAAGGGGAAATACGTGTATATAGATGTGTGGGCCACGTGGTGTGGGCCTTGTTGCAAAGAGATTCCTTATTTGAAAGAGTTGGAAAAGAAGATGAGGAAAAAAAAGATTGTTTTTGTCAGTCTTTCCTGTGACGAAAACCCGTCAGTATGGAAGGAAATGGTGAAAAAGGAAAAATTGGGCGGAATTCAGTTGCATATGGGGCGAGACATGAAGTTCCGGGAGGCTTACGGTATTACAGCTATTCCCCGTTTTATTTTGTTGGATAAAGAGGGAAAGATCGTGAATGCAACAATGACTCGTCCATCCGATCCGCAAACGGAAAAGGTTTTCAATGCGTTGAATGGGATTTGAGGGTTGTCAAGTGTATTTGTGTGTTGTAATGAGTTGTAATCTAGATTTGATGTACAACTCATTATAATACAATAATTTCAAAGAAATCATGTACAGGTAGCATTTTGATTGTCATATCCTCTTTTTCGAATAAATCACTTTGATTAAGGGTAACAATATATCCTTCTTTCAAACCCAAATTTTGCATGGCTCCTAATAGACCGTTGAATTCTCTGTCGAAATTCTCGTCATTTATAGTTAAGCATACTTGTATAGCTTCTTTTACTGTATTTTTTTCCATCGTGATAAAATCACATTCTCCTTTATCCTTATAATAGAAAATATGCTTGTATTTTCGACGTAGGTGTAAGAATATAAGATTCTCTAAACGTCGACCCATATTGTCGCTTATTGATATGGAGTTTTCCGTATATAACCCCATGTCCATAATATATACTTTTTTCGGATTACGTGCTTGAACTTTTAATGAATGATTGAATATCGGAACAAATTCAAGTAAATAAGCATCTTGCAGGAATGAAAAATATTCTAAGAAAGTTGCGGGAGATTTTATGTCAAACATGCCGACTAATCTCTACGAAGTAATTGTAAAAGGAGGGTGCTTTTCCCACACCGGCGTATTCCTGTAATGATCGTTGCAAATGAATTTGCAATAGGTATATCCACAAGTGCATCACGGGTAAATCCCGTATCTTGTTTCAGAAAAGTCTCCTTTTGTGAATTTATTACTAAGGCGATTTCTTCTTGCCTTGTCTTTAATTGAATTTCTTTCAACACAAATATAAGATATCTTTCAATATAATGAAAGAAGTTACAAGGAAAGGTGTTCAAATTTCTTGTTGTATGAAATCGGTTTGCAAATAAAGTATAGTGAGTGTTAATTGGGAGAAAGGTGAGAGTAAAGTTCATACGGGGGTTGGCCGAGAGTGTTTACTAGAGAACAAAGACGTTCTAAGAGAGTGGGTATTGAGCGACTATGACACGTCGGTGCTCTGTAGTTGTGAACTTATTTCTAGGTTAGCTGTTTATTAACTGTTAGTGAAATGTAAATTTGCCAGTATGGGGTTATCCGTTTAAACTAAATTTTATCCGGTTGACTAAGGAGCGTCCCAGCGTGAGTTCGTCGGTGTATTCGAGGTCGTTACCGATGGCTATGCCTTTAGCGAGGGTGCTGACCGTGATTTCATCCTGGCGGGGGAGTTTTTTGAAGATGTAATATCCCGTGGTGTCTCCTTCGATGGTGGCCCGCAAGGCGAAAATGACCTCTTTCACGGAAGGATTGGCTACTCGTTCCAATAGAGAATTTATGTGGAGGTCGGAGGGGCCGATGCCGTCCATGGGGGAGATGATTCCTCCTAAAACATGGTAAAGTCCGTGGTATTGTCCGGTGGCTTCGAGGGACATGATGTCCTTGATGTTTTCCACGACGCATAGGGTCTGGGTATCCCGTTTGGGATCGGAACAGATGTCACAGATGTCACTGTCGGAAATGTTATGGCATTGTGTACACTCCTTGATGGATTCTTTTAAGGCGGTGATGCTGTCCGTGAATTGTTTTACTTCTTCGGGGCTTTGGCGAAGCATGTGTAACACGTAGCGTAAGGCTGTTTTGCGTCCGATTCCCGGGAGGGAAGCAAATTGTTCTACCGCTTTTTCCAATAGTTTGGAAGATAAAGATTGCATGTTTTACTCCTCTTTGAATTTTAAATCTCGAATCATCATTTGAATGTCGCTTCTACCCATGAATTCGTTTTCTTGAAGCGTATAGCAAATATCAAAATACTCGCCTTTACTGATACGGGGAAATGCCTTTCCCATGCCGAAGGCTATGCCGCTCCGGTCGTTGCAGACTCTCGTGTCGTCCACGACAACCAGTTTCAAGTGTTCGTTGTTGCGTCCGACTTGTTTTGAACCGATGAAATTCGTCACGTTTTCAGTCATGAATACCGGAATGGTGTTGTTGGGACCAAACGGGGCAAACTTCTGAATCATGGCGTAAAGATCCGGAGTGATGTCGTTTAATTTGATTTGGGCATCAATATTGATTTGAGGGGTCAACATCTCTTTCGTGATTGTTTCACTCACGATTTTTTGGAATTTAGCCGTGAAAGGTTCGATGTTTTCGAGCCGTAATGTCAATCCTGCCGCGTATTTGTGGCCCCCGTAATTTTCCAGGAATTCGCTGCATTGTGAAATGGCGTAATACAAGTCGAATCCTTCCACGGAACGTGCCGATCCGGTAGCCAAACCGTTGGATTCCGTCAGGATCACGGTCGGGCGGTAGTAATATTCCGTCAGACGCGAGGCCACGATCCCGATGACACCTTTGTGCCAGTTCGGGTTGTAAAGTACGGTTGCTTTTTGGGATTGGTCGTAGTGGGACTGGTTGATGTATTCAAGGGCTTCTTCGGTGATGTCGTGATCCAGTTTTTTGCGTTGGTCGTTGAAGTTGTTGATGCTTGCGGCGACTTCCGTGGCTTTGGTTTCATCGTCGGCAATCAGAAGCTCGACCGATTTGTTGCCCGATTCAACCCGCCCGGCCGCGTTGATCTTGGGACCTATGCGAAAAACAATATCATTTATCGTCAGGTCTTTATTGATGCCGGAGAAACTTAATATTGTTTTTAATCCCAGGCTGGGTTCACTGTTTAATCGTAATAAACCGAAATGGGCGAGGATGCGATTCTCTCCCGTGATCGGAACAATGTCACTGGCTATGCTGACACAAACCAAGTCGAGTAGTTTGTCGAGGTCTTCCGGCGGCAGGTTGTGTTTCTTGTTATATGCCTGTGCCAGTTTGAAGCTCACGCCACAACCGCTTAACCACCGGTAGGGGTAGTGACAGTCTTTCCGTTGCGGGTCCAAGACGGCCACGGCATCCGGGAGTTCGTCTCCCGGGGTGTGATGGTCGCAGATGATGATGTCCACTCCTTTGGATTTGGCGTAACGGACTTTTTCCACGGCTTTCACGCCACAGTCGGTTACGATCATGAGTGAAATCCCGTTGAGAGCCGCGTAGTCGATGGCTAGGATGGAAACTCCGTACCCTTCCGTGTATCTATCCGGGATGTAATATTCCGGATTTTTGCATTTGTTCTTTAAATATTTGTAGAGTAAAGCAACCGCCGTGGTTCCATCCACGTCGTAGTCACCGTAGATCATGACTTTTTCTTTGGTGTCGATTGCTTTTTCCAACCGGAGCACGGCTTTGTCCATATCTTTCATTAGGAACGGATCGTGGAGCATTTCTTTGGTTGGATTGAAGAAAGCATGGGCCTCTTCTGCAGTGTCCACACCGCGTTGCAAAAGCAAGTTAGCGATAACATGACTGCAGTTAAGTTCTTTGGATAGTTTGTCAATTTTCTCCCACTCGGGTGGGGTGTTGATGACCCA
>ENA-USUG01003252-USUG01003252.1-human-gut-metagenome-genome-assembly--contig:-NODE-3252-length-22564-cov-14.901899_pt1 | contig 22564 bp, 26 predicted proteins | sample MGYA00250059_ERZ773394 | MGnify/ENA primary metagenome ERZ773394 (study PRJEB29103, sample SAMN06111957) | human gut metagenome | biome: human gut; feature: ankylosing spondylitis patient; material... | reverse complement strand
CATATCAAAGGCTGTATTACCACCATTAAAATTAGGCATGCGATTTGGTTTCAGAGGTGGAATTCCTCTTAATACAAATGAATTTTCTTACCATTTGAGAATAAACATTTTTCAACTGCTTTCCAAACACGATCTGCAAGTTTTTGAGCAACATCTGACTCAATTGTACCCATATAAGATTTGTTACGCAGATCGTTAATAAATTTTTGCAGACCATATTTTGTTAAACCATATTTTTCTCGAAGGGTTGCTAATGTTTTCCCATATTGTTTTTTCGTATCTTCGTCTTTTTCATTATTATAAAGTTCTAGTGTTGTAATATAGTCTGCATCTTTTCTTAGTTTGTTAATGCAGCCATTTGCATAATAAACGGTTTCATTATACATTCTTTCTGAGCAATCAAATAAATGCTCAAGTTTAGACTCTTGCCATTTTTGTAAATATAATTTCTTTTCTAATATAAAGTTTGGTCCATTATATCTTGCCATTGCTCCTTTCTTGGTTTGATTTGTAATTATTATAAAGAATTATAGATATTTCTTTTCAAAAATATTCCCAATTTTTGCATCAACTCTAAAAAAATGAAAAATTTTTGTGCATCACATATTTATCTATTTTCGTCAATCATTCTTTTCATTCTTATTTGCACAAAGAGACAATTCCTCCTCACATTTAAAAATGGAGGCTTCCTTGTCTCGTTTTCCGTGAACCTCTCGGCACTGAAGTACCGAGGATTCTTGATTGGAATATCCTAAAAATCCTTTCATGATTTATTCATTCCGTTTTTGGCATTCAACCATATATTTTTTAATAATGCTACATTCACACAACTTCTTCTTTTTCCATTCCTCACAATTTCATTATCTCTTACATTAAAAAAAAAGAAGCTCAGGACTTTTCCCTAAAGCTTCTTCCATCTTTAATTCCTTATTTGTGTATTAGAAATTTCAGGCGTTTCTTCATCCTTTCCATCATCAATATCCGAATCATCTTTCGTTCCATCATCAGATGGATCTGTCTTTATTTCATCATCTTTGTTATCAATTGTCTGATCATCCTTTGTTTCAGTAGAAGTTTCTTCTACGAAATCTGGTTTCTTGATATAGAAATCATTTTTAATGTTATTCCAAATATCATCCATTTGAGATTTTGAGGTATCTTGCTCATAGTAAGATTTCATCGAAGCAACACGTGCTTGTAAATCTTTCTTTGCATCTTTGTATTCTTTTTTCAGATCTTCGTTGTCGATACTTTCCATAAGCTTATCACCATTTTTAATGAAACTGTTAATTGTTGAAAACTCAGAAAAATCTGAAATCACATAATTGTTGAAAAGATCAATATATGCATATGCCAATGATTCTTTTGTTGTTGCTGTGTTTTCCTTTATACGGAATGCTGCGACTGCTTCATTTTCGGATGCAATACGACTTGCTTCTTTATCTTCATTTACTTTCGCAAGGTTTGACGCTGTATCTTTTGAATATTTTAGTGTTCCATTTTCAGTATAGACGCTTTGTGGTTTTGGAAACTCACCACTGTTATTTAGTGTACTCATCATTCGTTTCCAAATATAGCCTTGTGCAGTAATATCACCTTGTGGAGATGGAGTATCATCTCCCACCCATACAGACATTGCATAATTCGGTGTATATCCACAGAACCATAAGTCTTTTGCATCATTGGTTGTGCCAGTTTTCCCAGCTTGTTCTTTGACACCATCGAGTTTATAGTTCATGCCTGTTCCATTTGTCATAACAGATTTCAATACATCTGTCATAAGGTAAGCAGCACCATCATCATAGATTTTTGTCTTTTCATATGTATTTTCGTAAATTGTTGTTTTAGCTGTACGATCATATACTTTTGTAAGGTTCGTCGCATCCATATATTGTCCGTTTCTAGCAAGTGTAGAATAGGCACTTGCCATTTCAACTGTTGTCATGCCATATGTAAAACCACCAAGCCCTATACTATTGGATTGCTTATCATAAGAACTTAAATATTTGAACTTCATATTCGATAAGTAAGAAAGTGATTTATCAATTCCAATTTCACTCGTTAGCTTGTATGCTGTAGTGTTAATTGACTGCTCTACTGCATATCGAAGAGATACCTTTCCTGCATAACCTGTATATGCATTCTTTGGACCATCTTCAATTGCTTCATCAACTAATGTTGAGTTTGCATTATAACCAAGCTCCATAGCTGGTGTATAGACAATGATTGGTTTGATGGTTGATCCAGGTTGTCGTGCTGCCAATGCTGCACGGTTATAAGAATTGTTTACCCCATCTTGTGTTCTACCACCAACAATACCAACCACCAATCCTGTTTTATTATCAATCACAGTTGCAGAAGCTTGTTTTGCATAGATCCCTGTTTCTTCATTGACATCTGTAAAAATAGACATCTCATCATTTACAATATCTTGTAATCGAGACTGTACATTTGGATCAATACTTGTATAAATATCGTAGCCACCTGAAACAATTTCAGAATAATATTTTTTATATTCATTACTGTATGTTTGAAAATAAGTATCACGTTCCTCTTCAGAATTAAAATCATATTTGAACTCAAATCCATAATAGTTCATAAGTGATTCAACAGCTTCACTGACAGCATAACTTTGTGCATAATCGGAGATCAGATTATCAATAACTGTTCCATTAATAGATAGTATAATTTCTCTTGCCTTTTCTTCTTCATACTCCTTATCCGTTAGCATATTTTCACGATACATTGCTTTTAACACCTTATCTTTTCGTTTCAAAGCATTATCAAAGTTATTGATTGGATCGTAGAGTGTTGGATTGTTTGGAATCCCAGTCAATAGTGCAATTTCAGCAATAGATAAATCGGTTGTATTTTTCCCAAAATAATAATTTGCAGCACTTTCAATACTATAACACCCATTCCCATAATTGATGTTATTGACATAGAACTCTAAAATTTGATGTTTGGAATATCTTGTTTCTAGTTCTTCCGCAATAATTGCTTCTGAAATTTTTCTCCAAACGGTTTGATCCATTGTAAGATAAACATTTTTGGCAAGCTGTTGTGTAATTGTTGATCCACCTTGTTTTTGATGTTTAACAACAGTAGAATACATAGCACGAATAAATCCTTTTAGATCTAAACCATCATGCTCATAAAATCGACTATCTTCCACTGCAACAAGTGCATCCCATACTCTTGGATTGATTTCATTATATGTCTTATAAATGTAATCAACTGTTTTGAGTTCTTTTAGAAGATTTCCATCTTTATCATAAATATTCGTAGACACTCTTGAATTGAAATCATCAATCGACATTTTCGCAATGATTTGATTGCTTTTATCAATAGCCTCTGTTAAATCATCCTTTATTTTATCATATGTTTTAATTCCGAAAACAACAACTGCTATCATTGCACCAATGAATGCAAGAAGGAAAAGTTTTCGAAAAATATGATGGGATTTTTTCTTCTTTTGCTTCCTTGTTTTTCCCTCTTTCTTCTTCTGTTTTTTCTTTCGTTTTTTCTGCTTTGGTTTTCTTTCTAGCTTTTCTTCCAAAGTCTCATCTATCTCTTGAAAGTTTTCTTTTTCCATGAAGGTCCCTACTTTCTGTTATTTTTCGATATTATACTCTATTGTAATTTTTTATATTCTTAAAATTGCACGAAGAAAAATCCAGTGCATTTGCACTGGACTACCAAATCCCGATTTCCGAACCTCGAAGTGATGCAAGACGAGGCGATACATGAAAATATTTTGCAACTTGTGAGACATTTACAGTTCTGTCGTTATGATACTCTTTACATTTTTCAATGAAAGCATCTACTGGCATTAAGAATGATACTGCAAACTCACGAGCATCGGTTTCTTGTTCCTTAGAAAAATTTGTTTGCTCCGAAATCGTTGCATCATCATTTAATAAATGCAAACAAACGTGTCCGATTTCATAGGCAATTGCAAATAATACGTCTTCAGATGCCATGCCTTCTCGATATTCAATTATAAAATCTTTCTTATTTCGAATAACTAATCTTGCATCTTCTTCCATCTGCATACTTCGCAGATTATTAATCATTGATTGCTGTAAATCGTTTGCACAAATTGGGACTTCTAATGATAAGGTTCTTCTAATACTTTCAGCTACATCTTCAATATAGATTCTATCCATGAAATTCCTCCTAACGTTTTTCTTAATTTTATCATATTTATTGACTTTTGTCAATAGTACGGACAAAAGTTCATGAAATTTTCATAATTATTCATGCAATTCTTGGAATATTTTAATCATCCTATACTATAATATGAAAATTACAAAATATGAAAGGATGATTTTTATGAAACAACAAACAACTGAAGAACAACTCTTCACGAATACACAAAGTAAAGCCATTACATATAGCCGCTACCGTAAAAAAATTCTCGAAGAATTAGAAGAACACGAGGATGCACTTCTTTGGCTGAAAAATGCAAAATGCAGATTAATGGAGAAACGACATATGACTACCCTTTCTTCTATTTGGATGGGTATTCTTGGTTCTATTCTTTCATTTGCACTTGTACTTACCTATCATCCATTTCTTCTTTTTATCATTCTTTGTGCATTTGGTGCTTATTTTTATGATGCCAATGTTGGAAAATATTATGATACAAGATTAGAAGTTATTAATGATCTCATTAAAGAATATAAATATCGCAAAAAAACAGAAGGTGCTTGTGAAAAAATGAGAGAAGAAAAAGATACTGTTGAAGTGAAGAAAGAAAAAGAAATGGAAACTCTTGTTCCTGAAAAAACAGAAGAAAAAACTGTGGAAACTTCTACTGAGGAAGTAACAGAAGAAAAAACGAGTGAAGAGGAAACTCAAATGAGTGAAGAAACTGAAGAAGAAATGGAAGAAGACGAGATTGATCTAACAAAGATGGATTAAATGGAATACTGCCAATGCATGAAATGCTTGGCAGTATTTTTGTGCAAAAATGAAAAATCATGAAATAATAATACCACTAGCCTATTCGACTAGTGGTATAAAATATTATACATTACTTCATTAATGTTTCAAGCACATCTGTAATTACTTCGAGACGAAGTTCTTCTTCCGAATATTCAGTTGGCATATTTCGTCTAATTACTGTCTGCAAATGACACTTACTTGTTTTTAGCCATGAAATCATCTGTTTTGTATCTGCCATTTGTGAAACATAGTTTTCGACTTCATACAGATATTCACCATACATAATTTCTGGCATTTTTCCAAACCGTCTCTCCCATGTAAGCATGCAAAGTTTAAAGAATTCTTCTTCTGTGATGATCTCACATTTTTTCTGATGTTCTGTCTTGCTTACATCAACTTTCTTTCCTTTTTCTTTCAAGCATGTTTTTACAACTGGTTTGCCTTCCATAATCGGCATTTCTTTCTCAAAATCATTCTCAAACATTCCACTCAAAACCTTTGCCATGTCTTGCCATTCAGAGATTTCTTCATTCTTCTCTTCTTGTCTTTTTTCAGTCTTTGGCATTTCCGATGGATGTTTTTGCATTTGTCTGTCAATATCATTTAAGAAATCAAAAAGACTAACATGAATTGGTTCTTTGTTTTTTTCTCTTATATCTTCTCCTGTTTGAGAATGATTTGAGAGTTTTTCCAAAAACTCGTCCATACTCATTTCTTTCATCTGTGGAGTTCTTTTGATGGTATCTGTCGCTTTTTCACATGCTTTATCAAGCATATTTTCAATTGCAGATGCTACATCATTTGCATTTACCTTTTCTCCATTTCCTTTATAAAGTCCATTCTTGTCAATAATAATCATAATATATTCCTCCTGATTCATCTTTTCAATTTGTTTTTTGTATTTTATTGTCTTCATGAAAAAAATATAACTAAAATGAAAATATTTTTGCTTCTAGATTTCTTTCAATTTTCTGAGCTGATCGTATAATGTTTGTAACTCTTGTTTTGACATTGTATCTTTCACACAGAAATATTCTTTCATATCTGAAGACAAGAAATGAATTGCATATTCGAACTCAACAAGTCGAAACATGGTATCATAGTTGCAAGAAAGATCGGTACATCGAAGCGATGTATTTGTATTCTCACCTGGGTCTGTATCCAAAAGATCTTCCATTGCAAGTAGCAAATCTTGCACTTCGAAGTCCTCTCCATGCCATTTCACAAATTTTTTTATAATCTGTTTATCATATACACGAAAATCTGTTTCTTTTGGCATTCCAAACTCTTTGATTTTTTCTTCAGCCGTATGATCTTCCATGTAAAATGGATCAGTGCCAAAAATACATACCATTAGTTGTCCAAGACGCATATCTGGATGTGTCATCCAAACCTTTTCAAGTTTCTTACAAATCCGTGGGATTCTATTTTTGTCTCTCATAATAATTAACACTCCTTTTGAATCTTTTTATTTTTTCTTAATTGTGAAGCTCTCCACCCAACATGTCTCACGACATTTTGGATGGAGCATCTATAAGCAGGGCTTATAGACCTACCTTATCACACTTGGTAGTATACAATCATTACTTTATTCCATATTGTTTAACAGATTATTGCTTGTTGACAATAATCTATGGTTATACAAAGTATGGTGAGGCCATAGGTTACATAACTTCCAAACAATATCTTTATATAATGAAGATGAACGGTTAATTGGCAACTTCAACCGCCTCCATTCCAACGAAAATTATCAAGAATGTAAAGTTAATCAAAATGGAGATATCCATTGCCAATGAGTTACGGTTTGTTTTGTTAATTGTTTTCTATTTTGTATATTTTAATCTTTCTTTTTGTTTTTCCATTTTTATCAAATCCATAATTTCATAAGATTTATAGGTTTGGTAAAAATGATGTTTTTTCAAAATTGTTATTTTATTCATTAATGATTTATATTTTTCCCATTTCGTATCATATTGTTTTGCATGTTTTTCGTGCATTGCTTTTTGTTTTTCTACAATTTCTTTTAATAAGTCTTTTTCTTCTTTTGGTTGTCGTTTCCGTTTATTTTTATTTCGAAGTTCTTGTTCTATTTCAATGTCAGTTTTATATTCATAATTAGTAAGTACTGGATTCAAGTATCGTGGAATTTTATCAATGAATCCCATACCACGTCTACCAATTACATATGCAGCTGCAATATGAATACTTACTCCAAGTTTCTTCATATATTTCCACTTTCCAATTTGACTTGTATAAGCAGGATTTACAAAATAGATATAGATATCATTTTTGTATGCCTTTGATTTTAAGAAATTGATAATTTTGGCATATGCAAATCCAGTTAATAATACTTTATATTTCTTATTCTCATATTTTAACTTACGTTTTTTTTGTTCAAGGTCAAGTTTTTCAACAACCAAACATTTCTTTTTCTTCATACAGTATTGAATGATTTCATTTGTAATTTTTGATAATTCATGATCTACTGTACCTTTATTCTTATGGTAAATATGAAATGGGATTACACGTTGGTATATAAGATTTCCATTTTTGTCAAGTTCTGTTAAGGCAATGTGATCAACATTGATATCAATAGAAACAACACCAGTTGATACATCATAATTTACATATTTCTTTTTAGGTAGTGGAACAGAAACAGACACAATAATATATGGTCGCCATTGTTCATCACATTTAATAGAAAAAGTATAACAAATTGGAAATCTGTCTTTTGTTTTATCTTTTACTGCCAAATTTTGTGTTTTAATATATTCATCAATGATATCTTGTCCATATGGAAATACAACATCTGGAATGTGCACTTCTTTTGATTTTCCATTTTTATCAATATATGAAACATCCAACACATGATTTCCAGTTTTGTTATATTTTACAGTTGCATTTCCATAATACAAATCAGCTCGACCAGTCATCTTTACAGAATGATATTTATGAAAATACAATTCTCGTTTCCAAAGGTTGTGATTATGATACTTTGTATGTTGTGATTTAAACAATTTCCTAGAACCAAAACAAATCTTTTGGGGTTTATCCATATGTTCTAATTGATTTTTTCTTCTATCAATAGACATTTTTAGTAAACCCAATGTAGTTTTAATCTTTTTAATTCTAGAATCTATGAATGTTTCATATTCAACCAAGGAAACTTCTTTATTGTTAATATAGAAAATATTTTTATTGGTATCTTTTAATCCATGGTGTGCACCTTGGTATGTTTGAAATTTCACACCAATTAGTGATACATTATTTTTAATCTTTTTTGAACGATCAATTAATTGTTCTTTTATAGTTAAAAATCTTTTTAATTGAATTTGTAAATCAGATTGTTTTTCCATTGTTGCATCTAATTTTGATTCTTTTGTTTGTTTATTTAGTTCAAATGTTTCCATTTGCGATTTAAGAATCGCAGTTGCATCACCTATTACATTTATGATAGTATAGGAATCAAACATCGGATACCTATTTTTAACATATTTGTATACGGTATCTTCTTTATCATCCTCTTTGTTTAATTGAAATCCATTATAATTCATATTATACAATAGGTTGTAGATCATCATTTTTGCAGAATTATACACAACTGAATAATTAACCCAATCACCAAAATCTTGATTAATTTCATCGAAATATATTCTGTTTGACCGAAATGTTTTTGTATCTTCGATTATGTAAGTTTTTCGCATGAATAATTCTGCCTTTCTTTTTATTCTTTATTATGATATAATCATATCATAATTATTGACAATTGTCAAGTGTTTTTTGAAAAATTTCCAATATTTTTTCAATCATTAGCGAATTCATCTCCACCCAATCGCTAAAGACAATTGGATGGAGTTTTCTTCGCTTCTTTTTTATAAACAATGATGTACGAATTATTCCATTTTTTTAAAGAGAAAGTGTGCAAGGAAATAATCCTTGCACACGCTATGTATCTTAACTCGAAAAATTTTTGTATTTATAGATTCTTTCAAGTTCTGCTTGTAAATGTATATTATCAATTTCACCAGTCTCATCTTCAATTTTTCCAAATTGTTTTACTTCAATTCGTACAGTATCATATTCGCCAGTATTAATATCATACTCCTTGTTTTTGTAGATATAAAGTTTCAAATCTTGTCGTTTCCCAAAATTGTTAATTGTGAGTTTTTCTCCTCTTCGCATATACCCACATTGTTCAATAATGTATTCAATTTTTTGTTTCTTTCTCGTTTCAGCTTCAGTCATAAGAATCCTTTCTCATCTTGCTTATTCAAGATATTTACGTATTTCGCTTTTCAGCGTTTGTATATTATATGGTGTTCCGTTTTTGATATAACTTTTTTTAAAAATATTATATTTTTTTTCATTTGGAATTGTATTTGTGCAAAAAGAAAACTGCAGAAAATCTGCAGTTACATCATTGGATTTTTATAAACATTGGAGTTGGTATGTCATTTATAAAACAAATTCCATGCCTTTTCTGCAAGTATGGACAAGTTTAATATTTTCTATACAAAGAAAACAAAAACTTTGTGCAATTTGTATGTTGTTTTTTTATAAAATCAGTTATATTTTCTTACAGAAGAATATATAATAATTGGATAATGAAAACAAGATATATTTTTCAAAAAGGTGCATCTTTTGTGCATAATGAAACTGTAGGAAAAAAGTGATATGGAAAATGATTTCTCATTTTCCATATAGCTTAAGTCAAGAAAGGATTTTTTATGAAGAAAAAGAAACTAGTAGCGATCTTAACACTAGCAACCATGTTGTCTACATCATCCATGAGTGTATTTGCATCTGATTTATCAGACGCAGAAGATAACTTAAAAAACCTACAAACATCACAATCAGCAGCAACCAATGAAATTAATGAAATTACAGACAAGCTGAAAGCAAAAGCCGATGAAGTTGCAAAGGTTGATGTAGAGATTAATGAACTAAACTCCGAATATACACTTGTAGATAATGAGTTTAAGAAACTAGTGCGAGATGACTATAATCTTTCTAATAAGTTTGGATCTGCAACTGCTTATATGGATCTTGTTCAACTTGAAAAAGAGACAAAAGAAAGAGCAGAAGAATATAAGAATGAAATTACAGATCTGAATAATAAGAAAGAGACTTTGAACTCAGAAAAAGAACTGATTGAGAAGTCCAAGACAGAATCGGAGAAAAAACTGAAAGACATTAATAGTCAAGTTGATGCTGCACAAAGTAAAGTGGATGAGATTAAGAAAGCAGAAGAAGCTGCAAAAGCCAAAGAAGAGGCACGAGCAGTTGCACAAACTCAGACATCAAATCCAGCATGGAATGGAAGTGTATTATCTGCGAGTGCAGGTGTTAACTATGGACCAAGTGGAAAAGAGACTTATTATAATCTCGACATGTCTGGTGTTGTAAGTATTATGCGAGGAATGGGAAACAATGATGAATATTGGGTACGTGCTGATGGATGTAAGATGCTAGGCAATTACATCATGGTGGCAGCGAACCTTGGAGTCCATTCACGCGGGAGTCTTGTAGAAACAAGCCTTGGAACAGGAATTGTTTGTGATACAGGTGGGTTTGCTAGTGGAAATGCAAATCAGTTAGATATTGCAACAACTTGGTAAGAAAAAACGACTGTACAATTTTTGTATAGTCGTTTTTGCATTTTAAAATTTAATCTTTCTTATTCATTGGTGAAAGTCAGAAAATTTTCTTCCATTTTTTCTTATATTTTTCTTTTTTACAAAATACAATATCATGCAACTCGGAAACAACACATCGAAAGGCATACCATGGAACTTACAATTATCGAACTTTTTTCAGGCATTGGTGCTCAGACACAGGCTCTTGAAAATTCAAAACATATACACACAAGCATTGGAACATGTGAAATTGATAAAGATGCAATGTTATCCTATGCAATTATGCATTCTGGACTTACTCATGAAAAAATAGAAACTTACAACTTTCCATCAAAAAACGAAATGATTACTTATCTATCTGCTCGAAATATTGGATGGAACTTTAAGAAAAATGCTCCATATAATTGGAATCGACTCTCAGAAGAAAAAATAAAAGAATATTATCTTGCATGTATTTTTTCAAATAATTTTGGAGATATTTCAAAAGTAAATACCTTACCATATGCAGATCTTTGGACTTATTCGTTTCCATGCCAAGATATTTCAATTGCAGGAAAAAAAAGAGGAATACAGAAGAATAAGACGAGGAGTGGTCTCCTTTATGAAGTGGAAAGAATTTTGGAAAATACGAAAGAAAGACCAAAATATCTTTTACTTGAAAATGTGAAGAATCTTTTAGGAAAAGAATTTAAGCCACAATTCTTGGAATGGGTGGATCGGCTCGATGAACTCGGATATGATACATACTATGCCATCTTAAATGGTCGAAATTATGGTATTCCACAAAATCGAGAACGTGTATTTGCTGTCAGTATTCGAAAAGATTTGCATGAAACTTATGAATTTCCAAACACAATAAAACTTACAAAAACAGTTGAAGATTTTTTAGAAGAAACTGTTGACGATAAATATTACATTCATAATGAAAATGTAAAGGTGTTACTTCAAGAATTATTCGATAGTGGACAATTAAAACCAACAAGACTTGTTGCAGATAGTACCATCAAATCTCCAAAGATTCGCACAGTATCAAATTGTATTACAGCAAGGTATAATGCTGGCATTCAAAGACGTTCTTCCATTGGAACAGTTGTTGTAGAACCAAAAATAGAAATATTAATGAAAATTCCACAATGGCATCAACGAGGAAGTGTATATGATCCGAATGGCATAATCGGATGTCTAACGGCCACAGATTACAAAACACCGAAAATGATTTTGGATGGATTTGATGTGCGAAAGCTTACACCAAAAGAATGTTTAAGATTAATGGGATTTCCTGATAACAAGATTGATAAAGTAACATCATGGTCAATATCGGATGCAGCACTTTATAAACAAGCAGGAAATAGTATCATTGTCAATGTATTGACTGCTATATTCAACAAATTACCCTAGTCTAAGAGACTAGGGTTTTGTTTGTCAAAAAATTTTTCATTACATAATTGTACATGTTGTCCAAATCAAACTTAAACTGCTTTCGATCAATGACAAACCGATCAAAATTATGGGTTTCAGCAAATGTCTTATCTTGCATGCATTTTCTAATGAATGGTTCGCAAATTGGACCATGCATGCTCGAATTATAATCGTCAATTTGCAGTTCATTAATAAATTCTTTGACATCTCTGTCCTTTTTCATTTTTACCTTAAATGGAGAAATGCCAAACCATTCATTCGGATACAATCGTCCATCCTCATGAAAACGAAAAGTCATGAAACAAAATGAGAGTTTGCTTTCCACAAATCGTATACTTTTCAGATGTTTTTTGCACAAGTACCGCTTTCCATATGGTACTTTCTGATCTGTTCGTTCCACTTGAAACTTGAAAATAAGTTCCAAATGGCACTTAAAATCATATCCTTCTTTTGATGTCTTCATAAAATCAAATGGAATGGAAAAGCAATTAAAATTGTAGTATCCAACATCATACTTCTTTTCCAAAATACTTCGTGCCATGTACAGCAAATTTTCTTTCTCTTCATGATCTGGAACATTTTCAATATCTTTATTAAACATTTCCACATACTCATTAATATTCATATAAAACTCCTTTTTGTATTCTTCCTTTTTCTTTCATTCTATCATTTTTTTAAAATCTTATTCAAAAAAATTGACACCCACACAAAATGTGACTGCCAACTTGAAAGATCAACCATCGTCTAGAAGAGATTACTCCATTCACTCGTATTATCAGTCTCAACATCATGAACTTGATAAAGTACAGTGCCATTGAAGTCATCAGCGTCGAGAACAATTTCTTGATTCTTATACATGTCTCTTACTTTTTCTTCTGCATAGATTTCACGATCAATTTCATTTTCAAAATCACTCGAAACTTCTACAGAAATAGTTCGAGATAAATGTTCTTCAATTGTAATCTCCACGATAGTTGTTTGTATTTTGATTTGCTCCTTATTCAATTCTAACACGCTCCTTATTTTGTGGAATCCTCCACGAATAATTGATGCGTCGTACCTTTGTGTCAAATCCTAATATAATATAGATAGTTGTCAGAAAAATATAACAAAATTTGAAAAAATGTTTGAAAAATAAAAAAAACATGATATAAAATTAATATACTCTAGAGTTACTATCTCTAGAGTATATTCTTACAATATTCTTATTTGTAAAAAGACAACAATAACTGTAATTACAAGTAAAAATAATGATACTTTCCCATTGTCTTTATCACTTCGAAATTTTGCAATATGAACTTTTTCTTTTGAAAATGGATACATAATTGGTATTCCACTTTTGGTTATGATATCAAGTGCCAAATGGCTCATAATTCCAAGCAATAATCCAAAGACTGCTGCTATTGCAAATGGCTGTAAAGTAAAATTTGCATGATTTAAAATATTGAATAAAATTCCGAAAAGAAGAAAATACATGAGAGGAGCATGTGTAATACCACGATGTCCAAATAAAACATTCGTACATTTTGAAATTACTTTATGCTTTTTACCCATTGTGCTATTTGTATGATCAATATCTGGTAATAACGACCCAACAACTGATCCTCCTACAAGAATTGCACACATTGTAAGTTTCTCTGTTGTAAGTGGTAATTGTGTCATAATTGCACTAGCCATAATTCCAGTGCAAAACCCTCCGAGTTTATGAGTTGTTCCCATCATAATTTTTGTCCTCCTCAAATGTTCTTTCATTTTTCCATATTATATCTTATTTGTCAGAAAAATATTACTTCTTTTTACAAATTGTAACATTTTTTATATTTTCCATGAAATATTTCAAAAGAATATGCAACTATTTCTAGTTGCATATTTCTTTAAACATAATAAAATGTATGTTTATGTGTCTTTGTTTCAATCACAAGTCCCATACGTTTTACATCTTCACCCATTACATTTACAAATGTAATGGGTTGCTTTTTCACAGATATTGGAACAAGTATAAATCCATCACCATTAACATCTGAAAAATTGAGCACCGTGCAAAGATCTGACATAATTAGCGGACGCTCAATTAAAGCATACCGATCATTTATCAAAGATCTAGCATATCTTGTCTCAAAATCTTTCAATTCCTTATCTGTTGATTGGTATAATACAACCTTTTTCATATTAATTTCCTCCTTAAAAAAATAGCCTATTTATATTTTTAATTTATTTTATTATTTCTACAGCTCTTTATTCCATTTTTTTGAAAAATGAATGAATAATTTGAGAGAAAAAATATAAGATAAAGCAAATAATAATAGGCAAAATTAAATTTAGGAGGAAAATAATTATGTTAATGGAAGAAAAAGATGCGAAAAAACTTAAGAAAATTGCATACGCTGCATGTGGAGGAATTGATGAATACTACGAAGAACGAACTGCTCTTCTTTCCGACATTCAATTCTTCAATTTACTCATGAAACGAGAGAAGAAAAGTAGTTTCAATTTTCGAGTAGCTGTTGATCAGAATTTTTGCACATTATTCACCGATTTGTGGAGGAAATGGGGATTTTTTTCAGATAATGAAGAAATCATTGAAACAGTACTGGTTGAATATCTTTGTTTGAAAAAACTCATTGAAGATGTTCTAGCCGAAACATTACATGATAAGAATGAAGAGATGCTGTCGGAAGAAGAGATGGCATATCTGATTAGTTATTTTGAACGATTTGATGATTTTTCAGTCTCTGATTATGTATTTCCTTTTATTCAATGTGCGAGTGTATGCACCGTTGCACAAGAAAGAATCAAAGAACTTAGGAATCTCGGTATTCAGAAAGAAATTGAAGAAGAAGGAGAAAATTAATTTAAGAAAAGGAGAAAAATTATATGAAGTGTATGAATTGTAGTAGAATTGATTATGTTGATGGATATTGTAACAAATACAATATCTATATTAAAGATGGAAATGAGGAACATTCTGAATGTGATAATGAACAAGATTGGTTGCAGACTTATTTTCAATCTAAAGAAAACGAATTAGAAAGAATGAAACGATGATTTCTTAATAAGAAAGAATAAATAATATTATGTTGGAAAAAGATGGTGTATTGGAGGAAATATCATGGGACAATTAGTATCTGATAGAGTATGTTATAAACATGGAGTTGTAAAACCAGAAAATAAAATGATAGAGTTGCATGCATGCTGTGATTGTGGTATGTGTAACTACAGAAAAGCTTATATAAATAATGGTTTAAGGAATCAATTAACGGTAACTATCGAAAATGAAAACAAGATGGCAGAGGCAAAGAAATTTATTCGTAACTGGAAGTGTGGCAAAAAAGAATATACTTTTAAAACAGAATATGTACATTTTTTCTAAGATGAAACGATGATTTTATATAAATGGAGAAAATGATATGAGAAAAATGAATAGTTTTGAGAAGAATGAGATTGAAAAAGAAATAAAAATGATACTACAGTATTCAGTGTCTGACGAATATGTAAATCATATTTTGGATGATTATGATTCTAAAACAGGAAAAACATTTAGGAGAAAATGAATTATGGCAAAGAAATTAAAAGTAGTAAAAGAAAATGATGTGTATCTTGTTAAACTTTCGAAAGATAATATTAACATTTTCACCGATGTTGATATTTACGTGCTTCGTACTATCATGGGCATTCCGTTTCACAAGTACATAAGTTCAACAACCACTGCATTTCTTCGTATGCAAGCAGAAGACGAAGGCATTCAATTTAATGCTGCCTCACCTTCGTACCTTACAGATTTGTGTGAATATGCTGTTGATAAACAAATTGCATATGAGGCACGACAATCCTTATACGAAAATACAAAAACAAAACAATACACATATTTTCGCTAATACAAACAAAACCTCCGAGATTTTTCTCAGAGGTTTCTTCTATCATTTTTCAATCATATTCCATTTTTGCCCATAGTACCGTTGGGTTATCTTCCGAAATTCTTTATATCCATTTTCTTTCGCAAGTTCTCTCGCTTGTTTTCTCGCTTCTTTAAATGTCATGAGATTATTTCTTGATTACTAAGAATCTTCCCTTTCTAGAACATGATTTCTTTGTTTCCATCGTTTTTTCAATTGCTTATCCAGTGTAAGAATGCGAAGTTTTTGTTTGTATGATCTCGCATCTGCTCTTCGTTCTTTCACAAAATTTTCCCAATATACTCTTCGTGCAATTCGATCCTCATGGTAAGGAACAATCTGATTTTCACCAAAAATGAATTTTGCCCGAAGCAAACGTTTTTCTCTTTTTTTCTTCTGTCGTTTATTCATTAAAATTTCCACCTTTTTCGCATTCCCTTGTAAATATTTCGATTCCGTCTTTTATTCAGTATTATTGCCTTTCTTAAAATTTCATCAGTATGCAGATTTTTCAGGAACACCTCATGCTGTTCTCTTTGGAATTGTCGTACTTGTTTGTATGATAGGTGTGGTGAAATGTCAAAAAGTATAATTTCAAGTGATTCATTTTTTTCTCTTTTCTTTTTCTGCCGTTTATTCATGATTTTTCCTCCAATTAAAATGGTTCTTCTTATTTTTCTTACTTTTATTCTATCATATTCATTGACAATTGTCAAATTTTTTCTTCTTTTTTGTAAAAAATAGAAAATAGCACAAGTTCCCTCGTGCTATTTGTTCTTGATACTGACAGTATTTAAGGTATCCGTAAATGTCATAGATACTTGAATCTTATCTGTACTTGTATCAACATCTTTTCCATCTAAGTAGGTACTATATAAGTTCTCAGCATTATTTTGATCAAAACATTTGAGTATGGTTTCAACACATAAATTATTTACACTTTGATTATTTTTGTATTCATCACCAATATTGATTCTAATTTCAATACTACTATCTGAAGTTCGAACTTCATTGTATGTCGTATTGTTGATACAATACACATAGGTTGTTTCACCAAGACGAGTATATCCAAGCTCTGTAAGATGGGTTCTTACATATTCAACATTCAGATTCTCGACTTTCTTTTGTTCTGGTATTTTATATGCATCATCAACTGTAATTTGAATTCCTTTGTTATCATGAGAATATTCCGTAATTTTCAAGAATTTCTCATAATTAAACTCAACATCCTGGTCATTGATAGTCAGTGTTGTATATTTTGGTAATCTAATGCCATTTACTTCTTCCGTTTCAATCAATTGTTTTTCATCATTGACTGTAATGATTGGACTATCCTTTTTTACAGCAAGAGTTTTCCCATTAAATGAGAACTTATAAACACCATCATTATAGGTGTATGTTTCATTTAATTGCTTTGCAGCATCCACTAGATTGATTGTATTACCACTTGGTTTGTTATATGTTTTTGTCTCTGCATGAACATTTAATGATCCAAGAAAAAACACTCCTATCATGGTACAAAACAGCATTGTCTTTGTTATTTTTCGATTAAACATCATTAACTCCTTCAAAATATTTTGTATGATGGTCATTACCAAATGTCATCATCTCCATCAAAATCATAATCAAACCCATCATCAAAATTACCATTTCCATATTCGTATTCACTTGCAATTGCGTCGTCCAAAAATTCATCATCATATTCAGGTCTCCATCCATCGTCAACCCAATCATCATCTTCATCAAACCACATACTGCTCACCTCACTTTTCAGTTTGCATATTGTATTGCATACATGAAAATAATATTCCATTTTTTTACAAAAGAAAAAACTGCCGATTTTACTCGACAGCTTTCGAATGTCACATAAGATTGCTCTTATGATATATTTTTTAGACACGCTCTCGGCGACGCAATTCGTTAGAATCATGTAGCTTCGCCCGTGTTGCTTGAAAATTTAAAACCTTTTGATACTCATTCGTAAAAATAATATATCTCCAAATTAAAAACATCAGGCACTCCAATAAAAATTAAACAAAACTTCTACTGCATTTTTGGATCACATGTTTACTCCACATACTTCCACAAAAGATTCGTTAAAATCAGTTATTTCCATAGCTTACATAAGCACCTATCCTCCGACACAATAAAACCTTCATCGCTTCTTTATCAGAGGTTGTGCTTTGAATGCTCCTCATCAAAACAATCAGTTGGCCAAGCCAATTCTCCTTCAAAGGACACATCCTCACACGATTTCTTCTCTACGTTATCATTTGACCTAGATAAGAGAGAACTATCTACTACTTATTAAATCTGCACGAAGTAGTCGGAGTATCTGCTCCATGCAATCTAACAGTTTAATAAATTTTTGAAGATATCCATTACGCATTGTTGCAATACCCTCGCTTTCCTCAGCAATACCCTACCTCGGCAAGTTGGATTCCTCTGGTGGACTATTCCCTAGCCCGCTTATTCCTGACTATGAACAGCATTCCGTTCACTTTTTTATCAGGTGTAATTCTTGATTACATAAATAATCATACCATACTCATTGACTTTTGTCAATAAGTTTTTCAATATTTTTTCAACTAGATAAAAATAATCAACGAAGTTGTCGTTTCTTACAATCTAGATGAAAAACAAGATGGCGATTGAATAGAGGGATATTCAACCTGGGTTTTATTGCATGAAAATCGCGTCTTCAAAGAAGTACACGTTTCAAGCAACAGATACACATCCCACAAAAAACTGATTTTTTCCAAATATACAATTTGGGTTTCTTGAATCCACATTGCTTTTCTTTCTCACACAAATGTGATTGAAAGGACGTACAATTTGGATTTTTGAAACAATGTTTGATACATCTGTTGCACTTCTTATCTCTCAAACTATTTTCTTGTGAAAATTTGTTGATTAATTTTCATGAAACATTTTGTATGCAAAAATCAGTATCCGATTTCTGTGAGACAAATCATGCTTAACAAACAAATTAAGCATGAGTATGAACAATTTGCATTATTCATGATGTATTATATAAGAATGTTTCAAAAAATATTCCAATTTTTTTCATTTTCTTCAAAATTTTTTGATTTCTACAGTTTGTATAGAAATTACGATAAATTATGTTCTATTTTATATAAACTGTACATGTTCTTATATTCATGATTCCTCGCGCATGCAAACATCAAAATCGACATAATCAAAAACTGAGACAATGTCATGTCTCAGTTTTCTTCAAGCTCATCTTCTTCCATTCGATCTTTCTTCAAAATATACAGCTTCATGTCTCGATCATCTTCCATCGTTTTCTTCCTCAATTTTTCTGTCGTATCATGAAGCTCCACTAATTCTTCATTCATTTTTCTAAGTTTGATGTTTTGTTTCACCATCTCATACTTTTCTTCTTTTTTTTGCTCAATCGCCTCGTCAAGCAATTCAAGTGTCTTTTTTCTTTCTTCAATTTCTTTCTCCATTTTCTCTGTCTTATCTTCTGTCTCTTTTGGAATATGGATTTTGAAATGGTACACACCATCTAAAATTACTCCAATCATAATTCCAAAAGAAAAAAGCATTAATTCGTATATCATACATTTTCACCCACAAAATAAGACTCGGAATGCTCCGAGCCTTACAATTATTTTAATAACTTTGATTAAATTCTTTGTTTGCATACTGTGCTGCTCGATATGCATTGATATGGCTTTGAAGTGCAATTGCAAGTTTTTTTAGATCATCTGCAGAACATGCAACACGAATTTGGATTTCAGGTCTACCATTATATTCTGGCTGAATCAATCCCTTTTCATCACTTTTTCCTGGTCTTTGTTCTGCAGTAAATACAAATGGTTGACGAGAGCCAGGTGCAAGATTAAATAATCTTGAAATTGCTTTTCCATCGGTACGAAGTCCACGAGCTTTCGCTTTCTCTTCGTTCACACCACCAAGTCGTGATTGCCAAACTGGTTTCGGATATTGTGCACCCTTTGCTTTTTCTGCAGTTGCAAGAGTCGGAATACGACCACTAAGGACATCGTTTGCAAAAAGAAGTGCATCGTCCATATCCATATAAACATCCATGCTCTCTTCCATTTTGTTTGTTGCATCGTTAAACTTTACAAAGGAAAATAATACTTTTCCAATTCCAAATGTATTTGCTTTCACTTTCATGAATGTATTCTTCGTATTAATTTCCATGAATTCATTCACAAGAGATGTGCGCTTCTCTTGTTTTTCTTTTTCTTTTTGAATGTATGCATAGATTTCATCAATTTTGTTTTCCATTGTTTTTGCCATATTTCAAATCCTCCAAAATAATATATATGTATTTCTTTTGTATAAGTTTATTATACATGAACAATTGACCATTGTCAATGTACAAACCATACAAAATCATACTAAATAATAGACAGATTTCTATAAAATATGCCAACAATTACAAAACAAATGATAGAAAAAATCTAGATCAAATGCCAGATGTTACTTCAAAACAACATTTATCGGAATGAATTGAACTCTCATGCATTTTCCAGTTATAATTTCTTTTCTTTTTTCTATAATACAAAAGACATTATGAAAGGAGAGAATGATATGCTGGATTTAGATGCAAAGGCAATCGATTTGGATGATCTAATCTTTCATACAGAACAAAAGCAAGAAAAAAAGATTGATCCAAACATATCGCCAGAAGGTAAGAAAGAACAAAAGCCTGAAAAAATAAAAACCAAGAAAAAACAACCAAATGAAAAAAGACCAGAACAAACGAATGAAACATTACAGTCTCTTGTTCAGAATGAAACTGAAAAAAAGCATGAAACTGCTGTGAAAATAAAACAAATACAAGAACAAAAGAAAGAAAAAATAGAGATATCAAAAACTGAAGAAAATCCGATAGAAGAGAAAAAGATTGAAAGTAAGAAAGACGAGCTTATAATCGATAATCGTCTTATCTTAGGGCAGACAGAAAAAAAGAATGATGTGTTCATCGCAGGAACAAGTCGATATCTGAATACCGTTGTAATTGGCACAAAAGGGACAGGAAAGACAACAAGTATTTTACCATTTTTTGCAGAACAAGATATATCGAAGAAAATTGCTGGTTGTACCTTTATTGTGAGTGATAAAGAAATGGCATACAATTTATACAGTATCTGCAAACAGTATAAGCGCAAAGTTCATTTATTGAAACCAAGTACCAATTCTGAAATCTCAAATAAATTTCTATGGCAAACACAGTACAATTATGATTACATCAATGAAAGTATCATTAATTATAAAGAAGCGATTCGTAAGAAAGAAATCGTAATCATTGACATGGAAGTATTCAAATATAAATTGGATGCGATTCGTGCAACAGCAATGCTTCTTCTTCAGCTTCGTCTCGATTTGCAAGATACCGATATTACACAACGTCATAGTCATTTTCTATATGTAGACGACGCATACTATTATATGGCATTTCTCGATGATCTGTTAAAATATGGAGCAACTTACAATTTGGGTACGACACTATTTTTAGAATCTCGAAACCAATTACTCATCGAGAATAAAGATTATCGAAATGTGGTGGAAGATCATGTTCGAAATATTATTCTTCTCAATAAGATTTCCATGGAGGATTATCATTATTATAAGGAATTGTTCAGTGATAAAATCTTTGATAACTTCTTTAGTCGAGAAATTACAACTCTTGTTTTCCAATCTGTTGACATGAAAGGACAAACGAGAACTGGCATTGCAAAAATGAAACAAGTCAATACTATCAATTTGGACGAAATTGTGAAAAAAGCAAAGAAAATACGTGCCACACTCTTGAAAGAAAAGAGAAAAAATAGAGAAAATGAATTACGTGAATCACAGTATTCCCATGAACCAACTCCCATTGATGACGAATTGTTGAAAGCAATTGCTGATGAAACAGAATATGTGCCAGAACAAAAGATGGAAATCAAAAAAATGAAAGAAGAAATTCGAGAAAAAATTGTGGAAGAAGAAAAAGTTGCAAAACGTAAACTTGCAGAAAATATCTTCAATGATTACAATCGACATGTCGAGTTCTGTGATGACTTATTTAAGTTTTCATAAAATGGAAAAGATGATAGAATAAGAATGATCATCTCGCTACCAATTAGCGAGGTGATTTTTTGTGGAAGAAAAGAGATTATGATATAAGAAAAAATGTGAGATGTTTCATGTTGTGTATACGAATTGGAATGCAGTTGCAAATAATCTGACAATAAGAAAAAATGTTTGGATTCCCTGAAATATATTTGCAACAAATGGTCGGTGGTACGGAGAAATATAAGAGATTTTAACGAATGAAGAAATGAAGGATATTTTATAGCATGAAATAGTTAATAATGAAATGGCAACGATTTTTGTTGATTTTATCGATATATTCGAGTTTTTATAAAATAAAGTTGCCATGGAATGGTGTTGGTACGAAGTTGAATCTGACTGCTCTGCACATCTAAAGATGGCAGGTTCCACCTACACGCCAAGCCCTCCACTAATAAGACCGAAGCCTTATAGTTTGCAGACAAACATAGATTTTACTCTATGAATCTACTCAATTATTGACCGAAGTCCATCTTATCGTAGTTGCTTTCGTTTTGTTTTTTATGCGATGAGATGTGTTAATTCAAGGATTAACTATTCTCCACATATTCG
>ENA-USUG01003250-USUG01003250.1-human-gut-metagenome-genome-assembly--contig:-NODE-3250-length-22571-cov-5.353650_pt1 | contig 22571 bp, 14 predicted proteins | sample MGYA00250059_ERZ773394 | MGnify/ENA primary metagenome ERZ773394 (study PRJEB29103, sample SAMN06111957) | human gut metagenome | biome: human gut; feature: ankylosing spondylitis patient; material... | reverse complement strand
TTTTCGGTACTCAATCTTCTCTAAAATTGTCTTTAATACTATTTCCTAATTAAAATCTTTGATTTTAATCAGGAAGGCATCGCCTAATGGCGCTGCCTGTTTTATGATTTATAAGGAAAGAAATCACAAAACAAGTCTCATATGAACTCCTTGCCCTTCGGGCAATTAAAATCTTTTTTAAAGATTTTAATTGGAGTTCAGTATTACATCTGGCTTTTGATCGTGGAGATCAGAATATCTCCCGCCACGACCCGATCTTCCGCGGCAAAGCCTTCCGCAAAATTGTCGGAATAGAGCACCTGCGCGTTGGGGGGGAATTCATCATCCCCTTCCCAGACTAGGATCTGCATCCGATAGCCGCCGATCAGGTCGAACTGATAGCCCGCGTCTCCGTGCTTCATGGGCAGCGCCTGCATTTTCTCGCAGGCAGCCTTGAACGCCGGCAGCCGGGTGCCGAAGGTGAAGGCCGCACGGGTCAGCACACGGCCGGTGTAGGGCTTGATGTACATCTCCCCCCAGGGCATCTCCCGGAAGGTCTTCCACTGCCCCTGCCAGACCACATCTTTGCTTTCCAGCAGATAGCGCAGCAGAAACGTCTGGGAGGGCAGCGGCGGCAGCGCCCCGCCGTCCAGCGCCCGGATGGCATAGTCCGGATGGGCAATGGCAAAGGCTCTGCCCAGAAGACTTACGGTAAATTCCCTTCCGTCCCAGCGGACGTCCGACAACCTCGCCGTCACGGCGGCGGGGTTCAGATTGCGGAACAGCTCCGCGTAATGGGCAAAGGGGGCTTCTTCTTTGTGGTTTTCTACTTGCATATTCCTTATTCCTTAATCGTGTAGTTCCAGAGGCAGACCGTCGGGATCCCGGAAGAATACATAGTGCCCTCCGTTTGCCTTGTCCTCGTGAATCGGTTCCGTCTCGATGCCCTGTGCGTTCAGCCAGTCCCGAGCCGCCTGAATGTTCGTTACCCGGAAGGCCAAATGCCGTAGACCCAGAGCCTCTGGCAGAGTCAGCCGGGCAGGAGCGTCGGGCTTGATGAACAGCTCCAGCACCAAATTCCCCAGCCGCAGCATCCGCAGATAATCCCGCTGCTCCGGCCTCCAGACTTGGCTCTCCAGAGTGAACCCCAGCTTGTTGACATAAAAATCCAGGGTTCGGGCTTCCTCCGAAGCAATCACCGCCACATGGTGCATTCCCTCCAGCATGTTACGCCTCCTGAATGGAGTGGGGGAACAGCCGCTTGTCCGTATGGGGCAGGAAGCAGGCAGCTACAAAGGAATCCATGTAGCCGGGGTATGTGGAAAGCTCCAGATAGGTCATGTTCGCTGCCACTTCCGCCGTTTTTGCGGCGGCTTCGTCACTCATGACCATTGCGTAAGCGCCAGCCAGAGAGGAGTTGCCGATGTAGTGGAACTTTTCCAGCTCCACATCCGGGAACATGCCGATATTCACCGCGTTCTTCATGTTGATGCCGGAGCCGATGCCGCCTGCGACATAGACGTTCTCGATGGCTTCCACGGGCATATCCACGCTTTGCAGCAGCGTTGCGATGGCGGAGAAGATCGCGCCCTTGGCACGGATGAAGTTGTCGATGTCCACTTCATTGATGGACACTTCCCGGCCGGTCTCGCTTTCGTTTTCAAAGGCAATAACGTAGCGGCCCATGCCGTGATGATCCCGGCGGACGCGCTCGCCCTCCCGGATGAACAGGCCCTTGGCGTTGACGATGCCACAGCGGTACAGCTCGGAAATGATGTCGATGATGCCGCTGCCGCAGATGCCGACGGCCTTCTGTCCTTCGTCGCCCACAATGGAAACGGTGGGTTCCATGGTCACTTTGTCTACGGTGCAGGCTTCGATGGCGCCGTCCGTGGCGCGCATACCGCAGGAAATGTCGCCGCCCTCAAAGGCAGGGCCGGCAGAACAGGCGCAGCTCACAAGGAAGTCCCGGTTGCCGAAGACGATCTCGCCGTTGGTGCCCAGGTCGATGAACAGGCTCAGCGCGTCACTGTCCCAGATGCCGGAGGCCAGCGTACCGGCGGTGATGTCGCCGCCCACGTAGGAACCGATGTTGGGGGCGATGAGTACCGGCGCGAGGGGGTTGGCGGGAATCTTCAAGTCCTGCGCCAGCAGTCCGTTCCAGAGGAAGAAACTGGGGATATACGGATCCATGCGGACGCTCTGGGCATCCACACCCACCAGCAGGTGGTTCATGGTGGTATTCGCGCCCACGCTCATGCGCAGAATGGACGGGCATGTGACCCCCGCGGACTTGCACAGATTGGCAATGATGGGGTTCAGAGTCTCTTTCAGGATGGCGTCCTGAAGCTTTTTCCTGCCGCCGGGCTTGCCCTGCTCGATGATACGGTTGATGACGTCCGCGCCGTAACGGATCTGGCCGTTGCCGGAGGAACCCTTCGCCAGAATCTTGCCTGTGGTCAGATCGGTCAGCACCATGGTGACCGTGGTAGTGCCGATATCGATGGCACAGCCGACGATGGCAGTGTCCTCCGGGGCGCAAACTTCCATACAGCGGAAGGTATCGCCCAGAAGTTCGCCCTTCACGCACACGTGGAAGCTGTTTTCCCGCAGAACGTGGGCCAGTTTCACCATGACGCAGAAGGGAATCTCCACCTTCTCTACGCCCAGCGCTTCCTCAAGCGCCCATGTCAGGCGCTCGTTGTCGGGCATGGTGTCGTCCAGACTCGGCTCGGCCATGGTCACGACCACCGCCCGGAACTGATTGGTAAAGTGAATGCCGCTTTGTTTCAGCTGGCTCTGGCAGGCGTCAAAAATGGCGACCTCCTGCGGGCTGCTCAAATCTGCGGTCTTCATCCGGGACTGGTAGGCGCTGGCGATGTCCGGAACGAACACGGTGCAGTTGCCGACGACCTTCGAGCTGCAGCTCAGGCGCCAGCCTTCGGCATATTCTTCGTCGGAAATATGGCGGCTGGGGTAGGATTCCAGTTCTCCCTCCACCAGCTTGATGCGGCACTTGCCACAGGAACCGTTGCCGGAGCAGGGAGCGTCGATTGCCACATTGGCACGGCGAGCCAGCTCCAGAAGGTTATCGCCGACGTTGCAATCGACGGTAACGGGCTTGCCGCCTTCGATTTGAAATACGACTTTTGGCATAAGGATAACACCTTTCTTTTTGGGCGAGGCCCTGCCATCCGGCAAAAAATTGCCGAAACTCCCGGACGGAATGATAGCGCCGCCTGAAATTTTATTTTCTTTTCAAGTATAACATAGCTCCCCGCAATTGTCCAGCGAAATCAGTATTTTTTTACCTATATTAAATTTGATATGGCTCATCCCCCCGGTGTCATAACCTGACCGAACGCATGTGCTCCTCAATAGGGGGGCATTGCAAGCCAGTGCCGCAGCACTGGTGTGGCGATCCGTCCCCCAAAGGCTCTCCTCGTTCAGTAGGGGAAGCCACAAAAAACTACGCCCGGGAAGTTTCCTTCCCGGGCGCAATCTCAATTTCATTACATCAGAGGCTCCATGCCCAGCACCGGGTGACCCTTCTCGGTCAGCCAGTTCAGCAGCTCCTCGCAGTCGGTAGTAACGGTCTCGTCGGCAACCATGTCGGTGAAGTTGTCGATGCCATACAGCTCCTTGGCAGTCTTGTTCAGGCGCTCGGCAACGTCGTCCTTCAGCTCCTTGGGCATCCAGACAATGCGCTCGATGCCGCCCTCAGCAGCGATGAACTTCTTGGAGGAGATGAAGTGACGGCCGTGACCCATGTAGCCGGGGGTCTGAACGCCGCCGCCGGTGCAGGAGGCCAGCTCGCCGAAGGTCATACCGGCAGGGGTCATGCCCTTGTATTCCCGGTTCACAACGATGAAGCCGTTGGACATCGGCTCAATGCCGCAGATGCACTCGAAGCAGCCGCAGGAGGTCATCGGGTCCTCCAGAATGGAGTACAGGGTGACGTTCTCAACGGCGCCGTGGGTCGCGTCGGAGATCGCCTTGTTGACGGACTGGAAGCGGCCGGTGCGCTCGTCCTCGCAGCCTTCCTTGAAAATGGGCTGGCAGGGACCGTTGGGGTTCAGCTCGTAAGTGGCCTTGGCATCCAGCCAGGACACGGCGCCGCACAGACCCAGACGCTCGGGGGTGACCACGCAGCAGTGGGCGGGGGCGAAGGACTGGCACATGATGCAGGTGAAGTAACGGTCAACGGCCTCGTCGGTCATGGACGCCAGACGGTCGTCACGCTGGTTGTACCGGGGCATAGCCACCTCGTCGCGGAACTTCTCCGCCTCGGCGGCGTCGGTGATCAGGGTGATCTGGCACTTGTCCACAACGGCGTCAAACTCGTCCATGATCATGACGTACAGAACTTCGGCGAAGTCCTTCAGACGCAGACCGGCGTCGTAGGCCGCGTTGCTGACACGGATACGGACCTGATTGCGCTGGCCGGTGTGCATGACGCCTTCCATGTAGTTGAACCATGCGTGGAACTTCCGCTCGATAACGGACTCAAAGTCCACCTGCATCTTCTTACCGGCCACCTCAACGTAGGTCGCCAGAGCCAGATCCTTGGCCTGATCGAAGTCGGGGCCGACGATGGTGATCTTGTGATCCTCGATTTCATTCAGCTCCCGCATCACCACCAGCTCGGCAGTGGGGTTCTTGGCAGACCAGATCTCGTTGTGCATGTCGGCCTTGCGGATGATCTCGCCCTCGAAGGCGGCGGCGAAAGCCACGGGGATGGGCAGTTCCTTTACCTTGATCTTAATGTTCCGCAGTTCCAGAGACTTCTTCACGGTCTCGGCGTGGTCGCATACAGACTCCAGAGCGCCGGGAACCTGATTCTCGCCCAGATCGATGTCCACGACCACGGGGAAGCCCAGAGCGATGGCGCCCGCACCGGCGGAAACCACCACGGAGTCAATGGCGCCGAAGGTATTGACGAAGGCGGGAACACGGTTCTTGGTGTAGTCCAGCAGACCGGCCAGATTGCCGGGCTGAATGTTGCCGAAAATCAGTGCGGCACGGATGGCCACGGTAACAACATGGATGACGGAGGTCACGTCGTGTCCCAGAGGAATGACACGCAGCTCCAGACCCATCTTGACGCCGCCCTCGGCGCACTGCTCGATGACGTCGCCCACCATGAAGGTCATGATGCCCTTGCTCTGGTAGTCCTTGACCACCTTAACAACGTCCTCGGCATTGTCCGCCTTGCCCAGCACAACGGCCACGCCGGGGATATCGCCGGTGACCAGCGGCACGCCCAGAGAACGGATGATGGGGTCGGGAACGAAGCCGATGCCGGACTCGTTTTCATAGGGGTTGGCACCGTCGACGTATTTCAGTCCCTCAAGAATTTCCGCGCCGACAGCGGTAGCAAGGCCGGCGTTCAGCGCCTGACCCAGATCCTCCTGATTGGTGATCAGGCTCTTGAGCACGCCCACGCAGGCGGGCAGGTCGCCCAGAGTCTTGACCTTTACGCCGGTGGCAGCGTAAATGGTGGGGAAAAAGTATGCGGTATCGGGGAAGGCAATCTCCTTGTCTGCGCCGTACTTGGCAATGGCGTCGTTTACAGCACCTTCGGTCAGTCCCGCAACGGCATTGGAACCGCCATAAATGAGATCGGTTAATACGCTCATGTAAATTCCTCCCAATTTTTTGAATCCTGAAGATAATATATATTAAGCCCGAAGGCTGAATATACCAGTTTGGTTTCCGGCACCACGCCGGGGCTTTCAAATGCAGCAAATTCTTCCAAAGCAGAAAAAGCAAACTGGCTGGGAGGGAGGTTCCCTCCCAGCCATGTAGTGCATGGGAAAACTGTCAGTCGCATTACCCGGCCAGCCAAATGCCGACCTTCTGGGGTTTATGGTCATCCGGCACCTTAATCAACAGACTCGAAAGCAGTCCGTCAACCACCCGATGCCGTTAACACCCTCAATCTCCCCCCACTCAGCACGGACAACTGCCGCACAACCGGTCGAGGGGCCCAAAGGATGTTCAAACCACCACCCAGCGTCCGTAACGTCACTGGCCGCCCGTCCTACGGGCATTAGAGGTCGAGGTAGGAGTCGGAGTAGAGGACGTGGTTCTTGAAGATGTCGCAGGACTTGATGGTCTCCATCAGGCGCAGGTCGCAGGGGTTGACGATGGCGGAGGTCAGACCCTGCATCATCGCCATGGCGACCAGAGCGGAGTCCATGATTGGACGCAGCGTCTTGGGCGCGCCGTTAGAGTTGTTGGACAGACCGCCGGTGGACTTCAGGCCTTCCGATGCGAACATCTTGATGGCTTCCAGAACTTCCATCTGCTTGTCCTGCATACCCTTGACGACCAGGAACAGGGGGTCGAACCACAGGTCGGTGGCATCCATGCCCAGACTCATGCCGCGCTCCAGCATGTTGTGGCAGTGCTTCATGCGCTCTTCGTTGTCCTTAGCGATACCGTCGGCAGAGCAGAGGGCAATACAGATGGCGTCGTTGGCAGCGGCCAGATCAATGTTGGAAATACGGGAACCGGCGTCGGCGGAGTTGACGATGGGCTTGCCGTTGGTGCGGTTGTAGACCTTGATACCGGCTTCGATAGCCCGCTTGTTGGCGGTGTCCAGTGCCAGAGGAACATTGTTGAAGTTCTCCTGCAGCAGCTTGACAGCCCACATCATGCGCTCGGGACCGTCCTTCTCAGCAGGTCCGATGTTGACGTCCAGATAGGTGGCGCCGGCAGCGATCTGCTCGGCAGCACGCTTCAGGATAGGCTCGGGGTCACGCTCGTCCATAGCCTTGCGGACAGAGGGCGCAATGCAGTGGATACGCTCGCCGATGGTGACGAAGGTCTGGGATTCGGGGTTGTAGCCCTTGTACTTGACGCCCATGTCCACGACCTTGATCTCGGGGACCTTGGTCGCCAGCAGCTCGTCGAAGGACAGCTCCTTGACTTCCACGGTGGTGGCAGCCTTGGCGGCGTTCTCGGCGGCGGCAGCCTTGGCAGCGGCCTCGTATTCCTTGTCCTTCATGTACTTGGGCAGCTGAACCGCCTCGGTGGGGCCGACAACGACGTTCCAGCCGGGCAGCTTCTCCTGAATCTCGCCCTTCATAACGGCGACCTTGCCGGGGATAATCAGGGTGCGGTTCTTGATCTTGTTCTCGATGTCCAGCGTCTCAAAGGTCTTCTTGACGGTGGAGGAGGAGAACTTACCGGCAGCCCACGCGGTCAGAACGGACATGCCGGAAGCGTCGGTGATGATCAGGTTCACGGGCTGGTTGGAACGCTCCAACTCGCCGGAAACCAGGAAGTAGGTCAGCGCGAAGTCCACGGTCAGGGCGCAGGGGCTGTTCTCGTCGGCGCCGTTCAGCGGATAGATCTTGCTCTCCACCTTCATGGGCTTCTGAGGATCGGTGAAGATGTTCTGACGCAGGCCGTACAGAGGCAGCGCCTGCGCATAGGTCATGTGCTCCATGACGATGATGGAGCCGTACTTCTCGGTGAACATGGAAGCGTAGGCGGTCTGCAGATGGTCATCGCCGCTGGCGATGCGGCCTACGTTGACGATGGAGGGATAGCCGAAGCTGCGGTCGCCATCCTTGATGGCAGTGCGGCGCACCAGAACGGCGTTGGCCAGGGTCTCCTTGGCGGTCTTGCCGGTGACGTCCAGCACCAGGTTCTTGTTGCCGGCGGCTTCCAGCTTCTTCACGGTGTCGTACAGGTCGGAGATGGTGTCGGCGTGAACGCCCAGAACAACACCGGCCTCCTTGGCGACAGCGTTCATAGCCTCGTAGTTGTCAGGGGTAGCGCCGTCGAGAATGACGTTCTTGCCCGCGACTGCCAGAGCAGCCTTGGCGCACTCCACATCCCAGCACTCCAGAATCAGGTCACGGCCGGTAGCAGCGGCCTTCTTGACCAGCTCCGCGTAGACGGCGGGATCGGACTGCTTGTTGGCGACGAAAACGAACTCAACGTACATTCTCTCGCCGATACGCTCGTAGTCAACCTTCTGCAGGTCGGCCAGCTTCTTGTCGGCTTCCTCAGCGGACATGCAGGTGCAGACGGAAACTGCGTACAGGTTCTTGTTGACCAGAGTCTTCTCGTGACGGAAGAGGACAGTCTCGCCGCCCAGCTTGTGATCGCCGACGGTGATGGTCTTCATGGGAGGCGCGGTCTGCTCGTTGAGCATCGCCTTCGCGTCGTCAGAGAAGTAGGGGCACTTGTCGATGGACACAGCGCCCTGCGCCACCTTCATGCAGAATGCCATACAGGTGGGGCTGCCGCACTCCTTACAGTTCTTCTTAGGAGACAGCTTAAAAATGTCAAGACCTTTCAAAGCCATTGTATGTATCCTCCTTCCGATTACACGAGATCCGTGATGAACTTCTTGATGGTGGCAACGGCTGCGGGATGACGCATGATGACAGCGTCAGCGCCGCCGGTCAGGTTGGCAGCGGCGGTGGAGACTTCCATCCCGATCGCGCGCTCTTCCCGGCTGCCCCATTCGGGCTCATCTTCTTCGGAAGCGGTGGATTCCTTCACGGCCCAGGCGTCGGGAGACACGGGGGACATGATGGGCATCTGCAGGTCGGCATCGGACTGCGCCAGAGCGGCCAGACGGACACGGTCCAGAGTGGAGGCCACGTACTCGAAGCCGTAGCCCACAGCGGCGGTGCCGATGTTCATGACGATGTTCTCAGGGTTGATGGAGAGGCCCTTGAGCATGATGTTCAGCTGCTTGGCGAGGTTGATGTCGTCAGCGGTCTCAGCGCCCACCTTCTGGCCGTAAGCCAGAGCGACGGAAGCACCGACGGTCTTGTAGTCCTCGTTCCGGGCGGACAGAACCAGAATGTTCTTGCCCTGCAGCGCCTCAGCGATCTTGCTGAACAGCTCGCCGTCCTTCTCGATGTTCTTGCAGCCCATGACCACGATGGGCATGGTGGTCGCCTCGGCGACAGCCTTGGCGTCGGCCACACAGTCGGCAACGGAGCGGTTGGCGCCGTTGGGGTCTGCGGACTCGAAGTGCAGGCACAGGAAATCCGCGCCGGGCATGGTCTCCGCCTTCTTGGCAAAGTCAACCATGGTGGTGCAGCCGGCGTAGAACTCCTTCAGAGCAGGAGCATCCCACTGTGTTGCCAGATCGGAAATTTCAATACCGATCTTGGGCGCGTGTTCGATGGCAGCATCGAAGGTGTAAAACGGCATCACGTTCTGACCGCCGATGACGATTGCCTTGTCACCGGTGCCCAGCGTCACGGCATTGATCTTGCCGCTGAAGGGTGCCGTTTTAGGAGTGAAAGCCATAATTTGTAATCCCCCTTGATATATTTTCCACACGCGGGGCGGAAACCGCCCGGCGCAATTATGGATGTGTTTCTGCCGCGGAATGCCGCCCGGCATCCTGCGGGTTTACCGGCTCACAGGCCGATAGACTGCATAATTCCCCGCAGCGCGACCTTCATGGGGTCGCTGTCCGGGAGCTTCGCGGACGGATTGCCGTCGCAGTCGCAGCGGTAGACCGCCTCGTCGTGAGGCAGAACGCCGAAGAGCTTGAGACCGTGCTTTTCGATCTCGGCGCGGACGCCGTCGTCCAGCTTTCCATCCGGCGCGCGGTTGATGATAAGGCCAATCTGTCCGGGGTTTAAGCCCATCTCGTCGATCATTTCGGCGATTCTCGCCACGGCCTGAACGCCCCGGCGGGAGCAGTCGGAAATCAGAAGCATGGTGTCCACGTGGGGAAGCGTCCCCCGGGCGATATGCTCCAGCCCCGCCTCGTTGTCCATGACCACGTAGGAATAGTTGGGCAGATACTTGCCAAGCTGAGATTGCAGCACGCCGTTGACATAGCAGTAGCAGCCCTTGCCCTGGGTGCGTCCCATGACCAGCATGTCGAAATCGTCGTCCTCGATCAGGGCGTCGCCGAACTTCATTTCCGCGTAGTCCGCCTTGGTCATGCCCTTGGGAATGGTGCCTTTCAGCTCTGCCTGTGCCATTTCCTCCCGGATCTGGCCGAGAGAGGTCTCCACCTCCACGCCCAGAACTTCGTTCAGGTTGGAATTGGCGTCGGCATCCACCACAAGGACGGGGCCGCGCTTCTTTGCGCACAGGTAGTCGATGATCATGCCGCAGGTAGTGGTTTTGCCCACGCCGCCCTTTCCGGCAACGGCAATGGTATGAGGTGCCATAGTCTGGTTCTCCTTAAAAGTAATTTTGCGTAACGCAGGTTCGGAGCGCAGCCCCTCCCGCGTTTTCTCCCTTCCGGCGAAAGCGGAAAAGGAGCGGCCGACAGGTCGGAATTTCGTCCATACAGGCCACGTCACCACGCGCACTCATGGCTCGGGAGCCGTTTTTGACTGCGGATGGTGACTTTGCCCTACGGGCGCACTTCGCCCATATCGGTACTAACTTATCGTATCACATATGCCATCTAAATTCAACCCATAATTTGCGAAATTTTTTCAGAAAACTTGCCCAACTCTCATTTATCCGACGGCTGCAAGTGGATATTTTTGTTACACCGGCGTGAACACGTACTTCTGGATCAGCCCGTCCACCACCGCGTGGATGGTCACGCTGCCGCCTGCGCCTTTTTCCGTGGAAAATTCCACTGTTTTTCCCTTCAGGCGGCCGCGCAGATATTCCTCCGGGTCGTCGCATTCCACATCCTCAAAGAACACGTCCCGCATCTGGTTGTTGCGGCAAAGGTTCTTGATCTCGTAAACCAGCTCATATTCTGCCATAAGCGCTTCTCCTTACAAATCACGGCTCTGCCCGGCATTTTGCCGGGCTGTCCTTTTTCCCTAATATAGCACATCTGATGCTTTTCCTCAACCGGGATTCCCTTTTCCGACAAAAAAAGGTTGCTTTTTTCCGGCGGCTCTGCTATAATGCACCTGTACGCAGGATTCGTACATCGGTAGTACAACAGCTTCCCAAGCTGTGAAGGCGGGTTCGACTCCCGTATCCTGCTCCAAAAATAGCAGCGCGCCCCGCCTTGATTGGCAGGGCGTGCTGCTTTATTTATTGTACATAGCTTGCAGAACTCCGACACGCTTAGGGCAACGCCGCAATGGGGGGACACGGTTCCCTTACTTGCGGAAAGGAATCGAGCTTCCGGATTGTGACATATCCTCTCGCGAAGAAGATACTGTCAAATTACAGAGAAATTGAGGCGCCTTGTGTGAAAGGGTGGGGAATATTGCTTGTTACAGGGTATTGACGAATCCGGCAAAATACACTATACTAGTCTTAAAAGATATCACTGCTTTGGTAAAACTGCTCATTCCCAGCTTTCCCTTTCGCAGTTTTCAGTAGCTGACACTGCGGGTAAGCCTTTTCTCTTCTCTAAATCCGGGCATTTCCGATACGTCCTCCAGAATCTCCTGCGCAGAAGCGCACGGATGGCGGGAATGCTTCGTCTTATTTCCGGAGGTGGGAAATAATTAACAAAAATAAAGCTGAAAATTCGTTAATTCTGACACACAATATTCGACGATCAATGGTTGCATTTACGTGTTAAACGTGATATCATCTGTATCAAGAGATTGGAAACGATTCCAATTCCCGTATATCACCGGGAATCAGGTCTTTTAGCTACATTGTGGGAATGACGGGCAGGAAAATGACCGCTGCTTTTTTCTGCTTTCAGCCGTAAGCGCGGATTGGAGGGAAGTCGGATGACGGATAAGGAACTGAGACGGTTAAGCCGGAGCGAGCTGCTGGAAATGCTGATTGCGCAGACGGAAGAAAACCGTCAATTGAAAATCAGGCTGGAGCGTGCGGAGGCGCAGCTCCGGGATCGCAGAATAGCGGTTGAAAAAGCCGGTTCCCTTGCGGAGGCGGCGCTGCAGCTGAACCGTGTATTTGAGACCGCGGACAAAGCCGCGCAGCAATATCTGGAAAACGTGCGTCTTATGTCGGAAAAGGGAAGCGGAGAGTTATGAAGTCGAAATCGTGGAAATCTCCCGAGCCGCCGACTCTGGAACAGCTGGAGGCGGAGCTTGGCAGAGAAAAATACAAACGGCGGTATAAACGCGTTCTTCGCAGCACCGTCTATACGCTTGTGGTTGTTGCGGCTGTAGCCGTGCTGGTGGCTACCATCTGGATGCCCGTGCTGCAGATCTACGGGTCTTCCATGACGCCCACGCTGAATGAGGGGGACATTGTCCTCTCCGTCAAGGGCTCGGGCTTTGAACCCGGCGACCTGGTGGCGTTCTACCTGGGAAACAAGATTCTGGTGAAGCGCTGCATTGCCGGCCCCGGCCAATGGGTGGATATCGACGAAAGCGGAAATGTATCCGTGGACGGAAGGCTGCTGGAGGAACCGTACCTGACGGAAAAAGCGCTTGGAGAATGTGACATTGCGCTGCCTTATCAGGTGCCGGATAACCGTTACTTCTGTGTGGGCGATCACCGTTCCACCTCGGTGGATTCCCGCAGTACCGCGGTCGGCTGCATTTCCGATGAGCAAATCGTCGGAAGGATCGTATTCCGGGTCTGGCCTCTGCCGGACTTCGGCGCGTTGAGATAGGAAGGATGGTGAAGGGATATATGAAGTATGATGTTCTGCGGGGTGCAGAAAAATACACGAAGGTGCATAAGAGGAAGCGCCTCCGGCATCGGGTAGTGACCGTGCTTGCCGGTGTGGTGGTATTCTGTACCACCTATGCGCTGATTCTGCCGGCTATCACACTGGAAAAGCAATGTGACATCCCGGAGCACACCCACACGGACGCCTGCTATGCGCAGGTGACGTCGGTTGAGAAAAGGGCTCCCGTGTGCAGCGCGGAGACGCTGGAAATTCATCGGCACACGGCGGACTGCTATGATGCCGACGGAAATCCGACGTGCGGGTATGCCGATTTTGTGGTTCACAGCCATGATTCCCGCTGCTATGACGAAACCGGGAATCTTTGGTGTCCGCTTCCCGAGATTGAGGCACACCGGCACACTGCCGACTGCTATGCCCTGCCGGAAGAACATACCCACGCGGAGGGCTGCTATACGTCGGTGCGGGGCGATCTGGTCTGCGGGGAGCATGTCCATACGGATGCCTGCTACACCGAGACTGCCGTGCTTACCTGCGGCCTGGAAGAATCCGAGGAACACCGGCATGACGAGAGCTGCTATGAGACGTCCCGGGAACTGACCTGCGGCATCGACAGCGACCATAGTCATACCGATGCCTGCTATGAATGGGAGCAGGTTCTGAGCTGCGACCTGCCCACGGATTCGGCGGAAGATGCTCAGCCGGTGCTGGTCTGCACGAAACCGGAGATCGTCCTCCACCGTCACACGTCCGACTGCTTTGACGCTGACGGCAAACTGATATGCGGACAGACCCAGATTCTGGAGCATCGGCACTCCGACGCCTGCTTTGAGACGGTGGCGGAGCCGGTGGACACCGGGACGCTGACCTGCACCGATACGGCGCACGTGCATACCGCCCGGTGCTACGGCACCTGGGAGCTGGTCTGCGGACAGGAAGAACACACCCACAGCGAGGCTTGCACTCAGAATGAGCAGGAAGAAACGGTATTCTGCGGCAAGGACGCCCATACCCACGAGGAAGCCTGTCGGGATGAAAACGGGGAACTGGTCTGCGGGACGGAGGAGCACACCCACAGTCTTGCCTGTTACGCGGACCCCGGCGCGGACGTGGAGACGGCGGAGCTATGGGAGCAGACCTTTGCGGGGGTGACGCTGACCGGGAATTGGCGGCAGGATACCCTTGCCATCGCCGAAACCCAGCTGGGCTATGCCGAGAGTACGAAAAACTACGTTGTCGCGGAGGACGGCGAAACGGTTAAGGGCTACACCCGCTATGGCGCGTGGTGCGAGGAGCCTTACGGCGACTGGAACGTCATGTTTCTGACCTTCTGCCTGCATTACGCCGGGGTGGAGGGCGTCCCGCCGGACAGGGACTGCGGCGGCTGGGTCACGTCCTGGGCGGACGCCTTTGAACCGGCTCAGTCCCACACCCCGGCGGTTGGAGATCTGGTGCTCTTTGACCGGGACGGGGACGGCACGGCCGACCGGGCGGGTCTGGTGGCGCAGATCACGGATTCCGGCTTTGCCGCCATGGAAGGCGACGCGGAGGACGCGGTGCGTCTGCTGACCTATGGGGCGGACGACCCCGGGATTCTGGGCTATATCAACCTGCCGGAGGGGCCGAAGGAATTTACCCTGACGGCGCAGACCGAAAACGGCATCACCGTGACCATCACCGGCGAGAGTGCCTCCCTGCCCTATCCGGCAAGGGAAATCACGGTAACGGTGACCGAGGTGACGGACGGGGAGCGTCGGACGATTCGCGATCAGATTTTGGGCGAAGAACAAGCCGAACCGGAGCGGAGCTACCTGCTGGACATCACCCTGTGGCACGGAGAGGAAGAGATCGAGCCAACCGGCTCCGTGACCGTGACCTTCAGCGGCATTGACACGGAGGGGCTTTACCCCAAGGTCTACCACATTGATACGAATGCCCAGACCGCCACGGACATGGAAGCGAAAACCGGAGAGAACGGCGACGTGACGGTAGCCACGAATCACTTCTCTTACTATGAAGTACAGCTTCTGTCCCTCCGAACTCTGTCCGGCTATATCGGGGACGCGTTCATCAACGGCGGCGAATTTCAGCTGACCGGCGATGCCTGGACGGCGGACAACGGCAGTAGCGCGAATTTGAGCATTACGCAGAACACTACCATCGATTTGAACGGGCATACCCTGACGATCAGCAAGTCCGGCCAGTGCTTCGAAGTGCAAGACGGCGCGACGCTTACCATTATAGACTCGGCAGCCCCTCAGGAGACCGTGACCGATTCCGGCGGAACTGTTTACGGTAATAAGGCGACCCTGGAGAACGATACCCTGACATATTACATCACAAAATCCACGCCCAGTGGTACCGGCACGACGGAAACGTTGGAACAGCATACCGTCACCCTCACCGGCGCAATCCGGTGCGATGAAAGCTCTGACCAGGCGATTAAGGTCAACGGAGGTACACTGGACATCCAGGGCGGTGCGCTCCGGAACAGCAGCGGCAAACGGATAGTCCTGGCGGAGAGCGGAACGCTGACCATGGAGGGCGGCTATATTGTCGGCGGCGGCAGTCAGGGCAATCCCGGCGGCGGTATTTACGTCACCAACGGAACGCTGAACATCTCCGGCGGCGTCGTTGCGGCGAATTCCGGCACCAGGGGCGGCGGTATCTGCATAGAGGGCGGCTCCTTTACCATGAGCGGCGGCGTCATTTCCGGAAACCAGATCCAGGGTAGTGCTTATACAGGAAACTGGGATACCGGACTTGGCGGCGGCGTGTTCGCGCAGAATACAACGGTGACAATCAGCGGCGGATATATTACAAACAACCGCGAAAACGCAAAATGTGAAAAGAATGGCTTTGGATGTCATGGCGGCGGCGGTATTGCCACAAGAGGCGGAAGTATCGCAATGCAGGGAGGTTTTGTTACAGGCAATTACTCCGAGGAAGCCGGCGGCGGTATGTACATCGGACATTTCAACTATGGTAGTTCAGCGACGTTTACAATGACTGGCGGCATTGTTGCCGGGAATGTGGCGAATCAATCCGAAGGCGGCGGCATTCGAGTCAGCGGTCATACGAACGGCAGCATTCAGGCATCCGGCAGCGTGTACATTACCAATAACGTAACAAATACCACATTTGACTGGGGCGGCGGCGGTATCTTTGTTCAGACGGAAGGCAACCTGAACATTACCAATGCTCTGATCACGGCCAACACTGCGTACGGTTATGGAGGCGGCGTGGCGGCCTGTCCCACCGGTGAGACGTTGATCACGCATACCGATGGCGCGGCGATTTACGGAAATTCCGATACAGGGGGGAATATGTCCGGCGGAGGAAACGACAAGAATGCCGATTCAACAGTCGCCCAACCCAACGGCACCTTTACCTCCAACGGACACAAGGACTATTTCTGCGTGCGCAGCGGTGGCAACAACCCGATTTCTCTGGTTACTGGTGAGATGCTGGGTGACGGCGCGGCGAACTGGACTGGTTCCAGTGACGGAACATACATCACAATCAGCAAAACCGGCTATGCCACAGCCAATTACCTCTTTGGCCTTGCCGCAGACCCTGATTCGGAGGCCGTTGCCGCGGCGAAGGGTGCTGCCAGAGTGATTATCACCGGCAACCATTCCCACATCCACGGCGGCGGCATCATGACCAACGGCGGTCTGATTCTTGGCAGGAAAGAGGAAATTGTGACAGCCACCCCTGCGCTGGACATTACCGGCACCAAAGCCCTGCTTAAGGACAACCTACCGCAGAATAGCGGACGGGACTTCCACTTCCTGCTGAAAAACAGCGCAGGAGAGGAAGTCGGCACGGCAACAGCCGATGCTGCTACCGGGCAATTCACGATTTCGCCCAACGTGCAGTATACCCAGGCCGGAACCTATACCTACACGCTCAGCGAGGTCAACGACAACCGCCCCGGCATCACCTACGATACGAACGTACATACAATCCAGGTGACAATTGAGGAGAAAACCGTTTCCCTTTTGGGCGTGACGTTCAAAAGCTACAATGTGGCCTCCGTTACGCTGGACGGCAGCGAAAGCGGCGGTTCCTCCGGCTCTGGCTCCGGAACGGGCTCCCAGACGGGGACGTTCAGGGTACGCTATCAGAACACAAATAACTGGGACATCGTGAACGTGTACGTTTGGGAAGGTAACAATAAACCGGCAGGCGAGTGGCCGGGAAAACCCATGACAATGGATACGGATGGCACGTACTATTACGACCTGAACGTTACCGGAACGGGTACTTACAATTATATTTTCAACAATAAAATGGATGGTTCTGGTACGCAAACAAAGGACATTACAAATGTCCCCTATGCACCGGGAAAAGAAGCGGTGTTCAGTGCTTATGGTGATGTAGTATCAAACACCGCCACCACCGGCTCTTCGGGGTCGGGCGATGCGGTTGGGCAGGGGAGCAATTCGGACGGGTCTTACATCCTGACCATCCCGGGAAACGCCTTTACCAACACCATGACGACCCAACTGAATCTGCAAATCACGAAGACGGACAGCGTGGACGCTTCGAAGCTGCTGGAAGGCGCAAAGTTCACCCTGCAAGAACCGGGGACAGAGAACTCTATGGAGGTCACCACCGGTAAAGACGGCATCGCGCTCTTTGAAGGCATCCGGCGCAATACCACCTACGATCTGCGTGAGACACAGGCGCCGTCAAATTACATGACGGCAGGACCCTGGATTCTGGAGGTCAGGGACGAAGACGCGACGCTTTACCCGGCCACGGAGAACCCGGACGGAACGCTGGAAAAGGCCAGCGACACCGACACCGGAACGGCTTTGACCGTTACCACCGGCACCGACTCCAAGGTGCTGGAGCTTTCCATTCAGGACACCCCTTGGGGCTATAAGCTTCCCGACACCGGCGGAGCCGGAACAACCTCTTATACCGCAGGCGGCCTGACGCTGATCCTCGGCGCGGCGACCCTGTTGTATATCCATTGCAAGCGTCGAAAGGAGGATGAGGCATCTTCCTGATACGCGGAAAGCCACCATTCAAATTCAAAATTATGATGAAAGAAGGAGCACAAAAAATGAAACACGCAAGAAAACTCGCCAGTCTCCTGCTGGCACTGGTCATGGTCTTCGCCCTGGCCGTCACAGCCTTTGCCGATGATGCAAACCCCGGCAAAATTACCGTCGATAATCCCGTTGCAAACCAGAACTATACCGCCTACAAGATTTTTGATGTCGTCTACGACACAGCGGGTCACTATTCTTACACCATTGACAGCAGCAGCGAGTGGTACAACACTGTTTCGACCTATGCCGGTAACACGGCGCATGGCCTGACGCTGACCCAGGTCAACGATTCTACTACTTATGTCGTTACTACCGGCGACGGCTTCAGGGCAGCCGACTTTGCCGTGGCTTTGAAGGAGGCTGTTACTGGCAAGACCGGATCTCCACTGACCGGGAGCAATGACTCTGTCTCTGTTTCCAACCTCCCCCTGGGCTACTACTTCGTCGCCAGTACCTCCGGCGCACTGTGCAACCTGACCACCACCAACCCGACTGTCACCATCCACGATAAGAACGAAATTCTCTTTGAGAAGGAAGCCGACAAAACCGACGTGGAGGTGGGTCAGATCGTTCACTACACCATCACCAGCAAGGTGCCGGACTACACCGGCTATGATGGGTATACCTATTACTTTTACGATACCATGAGCGAAGGATTGACCTTTAACAAGGACGTCAAGATAATGGTTGACGGCGTCGATGTGACTACAGACAGTACTAAATGCCACTATGCCTATGATGTTGGCCTAAATCCGAATAAGTTTGCTGCGGGTCTCAAAGTGAAGCAGGCTAATTTGAGGATCGGCGCGGAGATCAAGTTTACCTATAGCGCTACCGTCAATGAAAAGGCAATTGGGAAGACCGCGACAAACGAGGCAATATTGCACTACACCAACGATCCCTCCGATACGGACAAGGTGGTCGAAACGCCCCCAGAAATTGTAACAGTCTACAGCTCCAAGATCGTTATCGACAAGTATGAGACCGGCAACGAAAACAAGAAGCTGCCTGGCGCAGAGTTTGCCCTGTACAAGGAAGTGACCGCCGAAGGCGCTGCCGAGGCCACAAAGATGTACTACAAGTGGAATGGAACCGGCAAGAAGGTCGAATGGGTTAACACCATTGATGATGCCACTAAAGTGACAACCGATGCAAACGGCGCAGCCACCTTCGGCGGCCTTGCCGATGACACCTACTATCTGGTAGAAACCAAGGCTCCCGCCGGCTACAATCAGCTGACTGAGGCCAAGGAAGTTACGGTAGCGGGCAGCATCACGGATACCGCGAAGCTTTCTGTTACCGCTAAGGTCGCCAACAACACCGGCACGCTCCTGCCCTCCACCGGCGGCATGGGCACCACCATCTTCTATGTACTGGGCGCTGTCCTGGTGATGGGCGCCGTGGTGCTGCTGGTCACCAAGAAGCGCATGAGCGATGCCAATCGTTAATTCCTGAGAGTACACACTCTGTAATTCCGCTTTCTATACCTAAGTTCTGTGCCGGGGAGAGCCCCTCCCCGGCACGCAGCCACAAGGAGAACCCTGTATGCGAAAACATCTGTCAACCATTGTGTTACTTTTCATATTGCTTATAGGGCTGTCCCTGTTGCTGTACCCCACTGTCAGCGACTACTGGAACTCTTTCCACCAGACCAAGGCCATTACCACCTACGCCGAAAACGTGGCCGCTCTCGACAACGCCAGCTATGACGCCATCTGGGACGCCGCCCGGCAGTATAACCGGAACCTGTGTAGTCGCAGCAACAGCTTCCTCCTCTCCGAAGAGCAGAAGGCCGAATACGAAAGCCTGCTGGACATATCCGGTCAGGGGGTCATGGGCTATATCGAGATTCCCGAAATTGACGTGAGCCTGCCCATCTACCACGGCACGGAGGATCCCGTCCTACAGGTGGCAATCGGCCATCTGGAATGGTCCAGCCTGCCGGTAGGCGGGGAGAGCACCCACTGCGTCCTCTCCGGTCACCGAGGTCTGCCCAGCGCCAAGCTGTTCACCAACCTGGACAAGCTCCGGGAGGGGGATACCTTCCTCCTGCGGGTGCTGGATGAGATTCTGACCTATGAGGTGGATCAAATCCTCATTGTGGAGCCTCAGGATACCGCCGCGCTGGAAATCACGGAGGGGGAGGACTACTGCACCCTGGTGACCTGCACCCCCTACGGCATCAATACCCACCGGCTGCTGGTTCGCGGACACCGCATCGACAATATCGAGGAAGTCAAAACCGTGCGGGTCACCGCCGACGCCGTCCAGATCGAGCCGATGCTGGTGGCGCCCGTCGTGGCGGTCCCCATGCTGCTGATTCTGCTGATCCTTCTGCTGCTGCCCAGGCGCAGAAAGAAATAGGAGGTTTTTTCATGAGAAAGCATGTTATTTCCGGCCTGCTGGTGCTGCTATTCCTGCTTGCTCTGCCCCTGTCCGCCGCCGCCCATGCGGTTCCGGATGAGAGCCGGAACGGCAATTGCAGCATCACCGTCTCCATGACCTACAAGGGAAAAGCCGTCCGCGGCGGCACGCTTGCCCTGTACAAGGTGGGCGACGTGGCGGAGGACGACGGCAACTACAGCTTCGTCCCCGTGGAAGAAATTCAGGCGGACATTCCCGAATTCGGCGACATCGAGTCCCCGGATCTGGCGGGGCGGCTGGCGGAGCTGAAAGGGAAGCTGACTCCCGTCACCTCCGATCCCGTGACCGTCGACAGAGACGGCAACGCGACCTTTTCCGACCTGACCTTCGGCCTGTATCTGGTGGTGCAGAAAACCGCCGCCTCCGGCTACGGGAAAACCGCTCCCTTCCTGGTGAGCGTGCCTTACCTCTACCGGGATGAATATCAATACGACGTGACCAGCCAGCCCAAGACCGATCTGGAACGGGAGGTCAAGCCCACTGCGCCCCCTCCCTCTGGCAGCGGCGGGAAGAAGCTTCCCCAGACCGGGCAGCTGTGGTGGCCGGTGCCGGTGCTGGCCTGTGCGGGGCTTGGCTGCATCGCCGTGGGTCTGTTCCGCCGCCGGGAGGCCAGGGATGAAGGCTAACCGGGGAACCGTCTGGATCAATGCGGGGCTGCTGCTGATTGCGGCGGCCCTGTTCCTTTCGGCTTACAATGAACGGGAGTCCCACGAAGCCCGGGACTCCGCCCAGCAGGTCATTGCGCAGCTGTGCGACGCGCTCCCCACGGAAGCAGACGATGACGAGACCGAACCCACGGCCGTTCCGGAAGCCCTGCCGGAAGTCCAGCGGGAGATGCCGGTGAAGACCATCAACGGCCGGGACTACATCGGCGTGCTGAGCATTCCGTCGCTGGAGCTGGAGCTGCCGGTGATCAGCCAGTGGGACTATCCCTCATTGAAGGTTGCCCCCTGCCGGTATTCCGGCTCTTTGTATCAGGACAACCTGATCATCTGCGCCCACAACTATGCGTCCCATTTCGGGAAACTGAAGGAGCTCCAACCCGGGGACACCGTCCTGTTTACGGATATGGATGAGCATGTGGTGACCTTCCAAATGGTGGAGCGGGAGACGCTGAACCCCATGGACACGGAGGGGATGGAAGCAGGGGACTGGGATCTGACACTGTTTACCTGCACCATCGGCGGACAGACCCGTGTGACGATCCGGCTTGAACGGGTGGAAGTATTCCGGAATCCCGAACAGGAAGACACCGTCCAATCCGAAAAATAAACGCACAATCCGGCAAGAGACGGAGGTAGGAACCGTGAAAAGGGTGTTTGCATGGCTGACCGTCTGCCTGCTGGCCGGGTGCCTGGCCGGATGCGGCGGGGAGAAGCGGGTCGTCACTTCGGACACGCTGTATGTTCCGAGGATTAAGGGCATGACCGAAGCCTTCATTCTGGGCATGGACGCCTCCATCGTGCCGTCCCTGGAGGCGGGCGGCGTCCGGTACTATGACTTTGACGGTAAGGAGAAGGACGTTTTTGAGATCCTTTCCGAAAACGGGATCAACTACATCCGGGTTCGGGTGTGGGTGGATCCCTACGACGGCTCCGGCCGGGGCTACGGCGGCGGAAACTGCGACATCGGCACCGCCCTCGCCATCGGCAAGCGAGCCACCCGGTACGGCATGAAGCTTCTTGTCGATTTTCACTATTCCGATTTCTGGGCCGATCCCGGTAAGCAGATGGTTCCCAAAGCGTGGGTCGGTATGGAAATCGACGAAAAGGCCGATGCCCTGAATCGCTACACCACGGACTGCCTTCAGCAGCTGAAGGACGCCAAGGTGGACGTAGGCATGGTGCAGCTGGGCAATGAGACCAACGGCAGTCTCTGCGGGGAAACCACCTGGGGGAACATCTGCTATCTGATGGAGGCCGGCTCCCGAGCCGTCCGGGCAATTTTCCCGGAGGCACTGGTGGCCGTTCACTTCACGAATCCGGAGAACTCCGACGCCATGCGCTTCTACGCGAAAACGCTGGACGATTTCCGACTGGATTACGATGTATTCGCCACCTCCTACTACCCTTACTGGCATGGGACGCCGGAGAATCTCGCCGCCGTTCTCTCTCAGATTGCCGAAGCCTACGGCAAGAAGGTCATGGTAGCGGAAACCTCCTACGCCTACACCCCGGAGGATACGGATTTCTTCGGCAATACCATCGGCGAGGGCGGCAGCTATGCCAAACCCTATCCCCTTACCGTACAGGGACAGGCCGATGCCGTGGCGGATGTTGTCCGTACAATGGCGGAGGACACGACAAACGGCATCGGTGTCTTCTACTGGGAGGGCGCATGGATCAGCGCCGGAGGCGGCAGCCGGGCGGAAAACAGCCGGAAATGGGAGCAGTACGGCTCCGGCTGGGCCAGCTCCTACGCCGCCTCCTACGACCCGGAGGACGCGGGCAAATACTACGGCGGCAGCGCCGTGGACAATCAGGCGTTTTTTGACAGCACGGGGCGCGCGCTGGAATTAAACTTGCATTTTTAATACTTTTTGTTTATCTTGCTTTTCAAAGCAGGAGGCAGGT
>ENA-USUG01003244-USUG01003244.1-human-gut-metagenome-genome-assembly--contig:-NODE-3244-length-22609-cov-7.526718_pt1 | contig 22609 bp, 34 predicted proteins | sample MGYA00250059_ERZ773394 | MGnify/ENA primary metagenome ERZ773394 (study PRJEB29103, sample SAMN06111957) | human gut metagenome | biome: human gut; feature: ankylosing spondylitis patient; material... | reverse complement strand
TCTCAAAAGAGTGAATAATATGGCTTTTTTCATGTGTAACATTCTCTAATTCGACACGTCCGATAACATATGTAATAGGAAACGCTCCATCCGATTCCTCCACTCTTTTGACACTCAAGTAAACATTTAAATCATCACACAAAATAGTGCTATAACGTTGTGACGTCTTGAATGAAGGAAAATCCTTAAAACCCAAAGTTCTTCCTTCGTACGAAATAAAGCCATTTCTGTACATGGTTTGAAAGCCTTTGTTTTCAAAAACAAGTTCTTTGGTACTGGCTAAAAAATGTTCAGTTTTTAGTATCCTACTAGAATCAATTAATATAATTCCTTCTCCATCATTGTAATCCAACACACTTGTTGCCTTAAATATAAGGTTCTTACGATAATACGGTGTGATATTCCGTGTAGATCCGAAAGCATAGATACGAGTGGCATAAGTACTATCACTTTTATCACGGGACATCTCATTGACATTGCTGCCAAGTTCAAAGATTACCGGTTCATCAGAAAGTTCGCATTTACCAAGATAAATCGTATTGCCTTTTACCCACCATTCGCACTCGCAAGCTTCGGCTATCATGGTAATGGCATCTATGATATTCGTGTTGCTGTATTGAAGGAATATGGGCTTATCTTCTACTACATTATAGTCTATACTGAAGTCATAAGTATCTCCTTTGTAGGTATATCCCAAAGAGGCAAGGTTGCTTTTAACAACAGACATGTGAGCATCGGGATTCCTTGTTAGGTTCCATGCCGCCTCTTTGTTTCCTTGCCGGTCATAGAAGATGATTTTATGTTTCCATTTCCAATAAGGAGCGTCAAGACGTAATTCGTAATCATATCCGCCGGTTGATTTATTCAGAGAGGGATAAACGAGATCAACTATTTCAAACAATTCATTATCATATTCAGCATAATCCCCCAGTTGAAAATAGACAGGATCATCTACACTGAATTTAAGGGTGATATAGTCCTCTTTCATCAGATAGAACCTACGCTTGCCTTCCTTATTGATTATCGTTGAAAAACGGAGGTTGCCTTGTATGTCTTTGATGTCTATTTTATCCATAGCACCAAAGTTCGTAGATATAAAAAAGAAGCCCTAAAAATTAGAGCTTCCATTCTTCACTATTAAAGCATTGTGAAGAATTAGCTTCGAACAGATGGATTTGGCTCACAAAACTTTGCCGAAAGCTTTCCAAAAGTCCGGTCTATACTCTGTCCATAAGACACACTTTTACCAAGATATATCAGATGGTAGGTATCGTTATTATTTCCCGGAATCTGAATATCAACTGTACCCTTATATAGTTCCTCAAAGAAAGATTTTTTCTTTGCCTGATAATCCATTTGGGAACTTCCTTCTATGGTGAATGACAAAGTAATCTCCCGTTCATCCAGCTTGGAGTTACTGACTATCACTCTTTTCCCATGCTCCAAACGTGATTTATTCTCTATAAATTCTTTCATAGGAGCGGGCGCACCAATCGTATCAAGAAATCCATCTCCCATCCTTACACCCCATGTGATGTAAGCGTTTTTGTTATTTATCAGTAAATCTGTCATAACTTCATTTATTTTTAATTCTAATACGTAAAATTTATCTTTCTAAGAACTGTAAAGACGAAATGGATTACCCTACAAGTTTTAGCGGACTAATCCTTTTGTATTATTTTTCACTTCTGCCATATCCGTTTGGATATCTTTGAGATACTTAACTGTATTGCCTGTATTCTCTGAAATTTGAACTAATTCAAGATAAGAATTAGCAATTAAAGTTCTTGTTTCATCTGCAATGTTCCGCACTTCAGTATTCACAGAAAGGATGGCGTCAGCTTTAGCAGTCAAAAGATTTAAAGACTGCGATTGAAATTCTGACTGAATCTTTATTTCCTCCCCTGCCATTTGTAAAGCAGTGAAACGTCCGTTTAACTCATCGCCTGTATCCTGCGACATGGTTTGAAAACCTCCGGAAGTGGAAGATTGAGAAGAAGAGAAGGAGGATTCCCACCCCATAGCCTCTTTTAATGCATTTCTCTCTGCAAGACCTTGATCGACAATATTATTCCATTTTTTTTGCAAAAAATCTTGTTCGTATTCATCGATTTTACCATCTTCCATGGCTTTTGCAAAATCTGTGTACCAATCCTGTATGAGTTTATCATATTTGCTTGTCATTAGGCTTTCTATGACAGCATTCTGCATCATCTTCTCGAAACTATTTGCAAAATCTTCTGCATCGGATTCCATATCGAGAAGAGCACTCTTGAAATTATCTCTGACACTATCAAAAGATGTATTAGTAAGCTTTTCATTATAGGCGTTCTCTAATTCTTCAAGCTGCTTGTAATAAGTGATATACTCATCCATGTATTGGGCTGCATCTTTATACCCATCGTCAGCAAGTCCTTTTATCTTTGAGTATAAAGTGGTATCTTCCTCGGCCAATTTAGCCATTTCTTTACTAGACAATTTGAAGAAATCACTTGCATTTTTGACAGAGTGACCAACAATTGAACTGATTTTGCTCCAATCGGAAGCAGACATACCATTATCTATTTTATTGTTGGATGAATGAGCGCCTCCAATACCTATAAAACCATTAGAATAAGCAGCTCCGCTCCTTTGCATAGATTCTTGGGTATTAGCCATTTGCTTTTCTATATTATCTTTCTGTACATTGTATATATCGGAAGCATCGGTCAGTGAGGCTTTATCCATCTTATCAGAAAGATTATCAAGCGCATTCTTCAGGTCTTGATTTGACTGTGCAAGATATTCCAAATCTTTTTCAAGGTTTACATCGCTGTCACCAGAGCCAGTTATTTTAGAGAATGCTCCAAATGTGATAGTATCCCATATACCTCTTGCTGCATTGAATACGCTTGAAAAGACGTTCTCAACAAATCCATCCAACCCCTGTTTGTTAATAACATCAAGCAAAGAGAATGCAGCCCCGATAATTCCACCGATCTTACTTCCAGCTTCAGTAAATATATTTGTAATATTCTCTGCAAGACCACCGATTTGTGACAATGACATTTCAGAAGAACTGCCAAGTTGCGTTATGGCATCCGATAAAATAATAAGATTACTGACAGTCTTATCTTTAGCTTTTGTTACATTAGTCTCTGCATTCGTTACGCCTTGTTGAGCTGCGTTTTTCTTCTTTAAAGCGGCTTCTTTTTGCTCATCAGTTCCGTTCTCCATCGCCTCGTTATACTCATTCTGAGCTTTAGTCAGTTCATCTTGTGCCATACGGAGTGCGTCGAGTTGTTCAGGCAAATCACCAAGTAGACCGCCTTTGTCGATAATAGTTGTTTGAATGTTATTCAGGGCTTCATCAATCACCTTTTTTTGCTCAACATTCATATTCTTATATTCAGGAGAATCTTTAAAGGATTTAAGCTGTAACTTAACATCCTCAAGCGACTTCTTGGAAACCTTACTTAAGTCACCAAAAATGAGCTCCCAATTGATCCCTTGCTTGAATTGTTCCATATCAATAGCTGACAAAGCTTCAGTCTTTTGCTTTTCAAATGATTTCTTTTCCCATTCATTTTGACTGGCAGCTATTTTTTCGTCGTATTCTAATGCTATCGCCTCTTTTTTCTGTTGGAATGTACCGTATTCTTTCAGGTAATCCCGCATTGGTTGCAATTTAAAACGCTGTTTATCTTTATCGAAGTTATCAATAGATGATTTGTACAACTCACTAAAATACTTGCTTTCATCATCGGACAACTCAATACCCGTTGCATCGAATGATTTCCCTTTGTTTTCGGGTTTGGTTTCCCATGCCGAACGGGCATCATCAATCTTCTTTCGCAAAGCATCCTCTTTTTGGCGGTCAATAGCCTGCATCTCTTTCTCGAAGTTGAGTTCCATTTGGGCAATGGTTTTCTTAGAACCTTCATCCATCGCTTTAATGCGAGCTTCATCAACTTTCATTTGTAAGTCTTCGGCAGAACGTTGTTGTTCCAACGCCTGCTTATCAAGGAGGAGATTATACTTTTCGGTTTGCTTACGTGATTTTTCTGCTTGGTTTTCTTCTTTAGTTAGTTTGCTACCTGTAAGTCCACCAAGTTTTTTATATGCTTTTTCAGTAGTTTCTTCTCGCTTCTTGGCTTCTTCATATTGCTTAGAAGTGAATTTGTTTTTATCTTTTTCTATTTCAGTAAGTTTCTTTTTAGCATCCTCCCAATCTTTCTTTGCTTTATCATAGTCTTGCTTATAGGTATTAGGAGATTTCTTTTCTGCCAACGCACCATTTATAGAGGAGATAATACTTTCTAAATCCCCGCCTTTGACCATCATCCCGCCAACATTAAAACCATTTCGTTTGGATGCAGATGATTGAGCCATTTTCAACTCAGCTTCAAGTTTCTCTTTAGAATAGTTTTTTAAGTTAACCTTATACGCAGCAATATTATCCTCAAGAACATCTTTCTGATACTTCTTTAACAATTCAGAGTTTTTCTCCATTTGCTCACGCACCTGTACATAAGACTGTTTACCTGCAAACATTTTCCATATTTGTATATCGGTATCAGACATGTTCTTACGAAGTTCTGGATTATCGAATAACTGGAGGTATCTTTGTTGATTAGCCACTGTTTGCTTTAAAGATGTATAATCATCCTTTCTTTCCTGCACAGAACGTTTTGAATCTTCTTCGTTGATTCGTTGTTTCAATTTCAAAATATCTTCCAACTTTAACTTCTCTAAATCATATTGTTCAAAGATTTTCGGATATTCTTTTCGGAGTTCCTCCAAAGATTTCTGACGGGTGAGAGTAGCTAAACTTTCGTCACGTGCAGATGTAAGGAGTTTATCTATTTTTTGTTTATGCTCTTGTTCTTTCTTTAATGCTGCATCTTTAATATCATTGTATTCTTTTTGGGCACGTGCGGCAGCAGTTGTACTATCAGACATTGCCCACATAGCAGCTCCTAATCCAACAATAGCAGTTGCTAATAACACATAGGGATTAGTAAGCATAGCTGCATTAAGAGCCAGCTGCGCCTTTCTTGCCAATATCCGGGTGTTAGTAAGTCCTATCTCCACAAGGGTATGTTTGCTCTCAGCAGCAGTAACTAACATCACAGCGGTGCGATATGCTCCATAGGTGACAAGCAGTCCAGACAACACCTTGCCGACAGTCTCATAGTTCTGAATCAAAGAAGTGGCTGCCTGTATCCCAGACATAATAACACCTTCAGACTTTTCTCCCATTTCATTGAAAGCGTTATCCAAAGCATCCTGCATCATGGAAATCTGACCATTGATAGTCTTTGAAGCATTCTCGGACATGTTATAGAACTTACCACCTGCAGCAGTAGCATCAAGAAACGCTTGCTGTACCATCTCTGCGGAGATTGCGCCCTTTGACATCTCATCTTTCAGTGTAGCGATAGATTTTCCTGTCTTTTCAGAAATAGTTTGAAGTGGATTGAATCCGGCATTAATCATTTGATTGAGGTCTTGACCCATAAGTTTACCAGTAGCCGACATTTGAGAAAAAGCCAACGTGAGGGAATTGAACTTCCCTGATTCTCCCATTGAAATATCAGATAAAGCTTTCAGATACTTAATAGTATCCTCTGCCTGAATATTAAAACCAAGCATCATTTTTTCAGCCCCAACCATATCGGTCATAGTTAATGGAGATATTTTAGCAAGTTCTTTCACTTGCGCCATGAGCGGACCAGCTACATCTTTGCCGACCATTGTTTCCATAGCAGTCTGCATGGACTGGAACTCACCACGCACACGGATGATTTCAGAGCCTAATGCTTTCAAAACTGCTGTTCCACCAATGACAGCCAGTGCCTTTTTCCATGAAACAGCAATACCGTTATTTGTCTCAACCACCTGTTTGCCTTCATTCTTATAGAGAGAATATTCGTCACGGAGTTTCTTCACAGATAGTCGGGCTTCGGCTTGCTGTTGTGTTAAGTCAAACAAAGCTGCTTTTTCTTCATCCAGCGTTTTTTTTGCGGAAGTGTACTCATCCAACTTACTGTTTGCAGACAATGGATTACGTTTCAATGCGGTACGATAAGCATCACCGAGACGCTTAACATCGGCTTCCACATCCTTAACTACTGCCTTTTGAGCGATAATCTTTTCAGTAAACCCATTTACAGACTGTGAAGCAGCGAATATCTTCCTCTTGAAACCATTCTCCATCTCCGCGCCAGCTTTAGCAGCATTCGTTACCAACTCATCCATTCGTTGCGTGGATGCAGCAAGCTGGGTATTGAGTGTTTTAAAAGCGGCAGGAGACTGTGTGCTATCCATACCCTTCAACTCTTGCTTTAACTTTGCTATCTCATTTCTTAATTTTACGACTTCCTCCCAATCGGAAGCCACACGGAATACGAGCTTCGGCATATATTATTGTTTTAATGGGTTCTTACCCTTGGTTTTGAAAAATTCTTCTTCTGATACTTCCTCCATAACTTCTCCGTAGACAGTATGGAGCTTGTCCTTTTGCATAATAACCATGTTTCTATATGGTATCTTGTACACGACTTCATCATAAGACAGATGCAGATTTTCCATGAACGTTGCTATCTGTCCCAGTAAACAGTTGTTTCCTACGACCGTTGCTTTGCTGTCAGTAGAGCAACGTTCTTGGCTAAAACTGACAGCTTGTAAAAATTTTCAGCAGAAATCATTGAAAGGCCTGTTGTTAAAGCCTCTATCACTTCATCGAATGTTCCATGAGACAATTCTTCATGTAGAGATTCATCGCCCTGTATGAGCCATGAGAGAGCACGAGAAGCTGTTTCTACATCTTTCAAAGAGCGAAGCATATCCATTACCGTAACTCCATCTTTCAAGTCAGAAAGATAATACCCGGCACCGGCTATCTTATGAATCGTAAGAGGATGAATCACATAGGCTTTACCATTCACAAACACCGTTTCAAAGTCTTTCCCCAAAACGGCTGCACTTACTATTTTTGAAGCTTTTCCCATATATTGAAATTAAAAAAGCGGTGAGCAATCACCCACCGCCATCCTGAAAAGATTACTTTTACCTTAAATTTATGCTGTAGGAGCATCCACTTTTTCACCATCAAGCCAGTACTCACCAGCTACACTATCAGTTGGATTTTCCATTGCGACAGCAGAAACACCCAGTCCGATATTCTTCTCAACAAAGTTACCTTTACCGATTATAGAGGCGTTGGTAAATACAATGTAGTTACCTGTCTTGGTCATACCGACAACAGCTTTGTTGATAACCTCTGCGACATCCGGTTCATGCCAGCCAACAACGGACTGACCGTCTTTTACAAGCTCACCGCCTTGCAACTCCTTCTTGTCTTCAAAGGAATATTCTCCCATAGTAAACGCCATAGTTCTTGCACCTTTAGCGGTAACGTCCTTGTAGTAAACCTTTCCGGTCAACTCATTGATGTAATCAGTCGTTGTGGGATCGTCTTCTGTATATCCCCAAGTGTCCTGATGGGAGTTCTTTACTTCCGTAGCGGAAGCCAACCACGTTTTCAAAGAAGTAGGCGTAACGGCAGCAGTTATAACCGCACCGTACCAAATCTTTTTAATTCCAATAAATGGTTTCATATACTTCTATTTTACATTTAATACTTCAAATAAAATTCTCACATTCACATAATGACACTTCAAAGCTGTGTCCGCTTCTGTACCGATTGATTCAATTGAATAACGATAGGTTGTGCCGTCATAGGTGCTTACCACATCATCAAACCGCTTGTTGGCTTCTCTTTCGAGTTCTCCCAGTCGGATGCTGTTGGCTTCATTCTCACTCAAATCGGGAACGCAAAGATTAACTTCAGCGAAAGACTTCTTCCAGTAAGTCCCCGGCTGTTGTTTCTTTGCGTGGATGACAATTCTTTCAGAAGTCAATTCACCCGTCAGTGTTTCACCGTCAGGCACTATGTCTATTCCGAAAGCCTTGCAATCCCGATAGAGAATGTTTCCTATGTCGGTGGTTACTATCATCCTAATGCTTCGATACGTTGGTTGAGAATGTTCAGATACTCACCCATATAATCGCGCTGTTGCAGAAGCAAATCACGTTGGTGTTCGTCTTTTACAACTTCTTCAAACTTGGGAGTGTCTACAAAAGCGCACAGTTTACTAAATCTTTCAGCCAAATCCTGCCGTTCGATAAGTAAGCGGTCTTTGAATGTTTCAGCTACCTTGTATGCCTTTTCAAACACATCTTTAGGTGAATAGCTTTCATAACCGTCTTCATATACCACCTTGTAACCTTCTTCCGCCACTTCCATTGTTCTTGGAATAGCATCAGTAGGAAGATATACTTTACCACCCTTGCGAATTGCAGGTGTAGCTTGAACTAACTTTGTTCCAATATACTTTTTCATTTTTCAAATTCTTCTTTTAATCGTTTCTCTGCATATAAAGCGGCACCACTTAAAACATCAAACCCTTTAGATTCCACGAATGAAGCGTATTCCGCTTCGTTTTTCAGAGTTAACCCGTCTTTATCAACATCGTAATTATTGGACGTTCTCAAAGTGAGTGTGTGGTCTTGATAATCACCGTGTTCCTCTGCATACTTCACGGCTTCATCGCCCACATCAATCATCTTCTTCTCCACTTCCCATTCTCCGTCTTGAAAGAACTTCTCAACATCTGAAAAATCTGCATCTACTCCAACCATATCACTCTATAAGAAAAATAGTTTGTCTCTAACGGGCTTTTCGCAATACCTTCACCTCTTATGCTTCTATCAGGATTCAAACAACGAACTTCTGCACCTGCTTCAACCTTTGACGGCTTATCAAAGACAACCTTGTACTTGAAATCATACAGAACGCCATTGATAGATACCTTCTTTTCCGCACTCACATCATCACAACGGCACTTGCATACATCCTGCCAGTTTTCACCACCTGTACCGGGAATCGGTCTGCCGAACTCGTCCTTATCCATCGGGGTGATAACTTTAACCTGCAATATGTGTGGGGCGAATATCATAAGAAGGTTACTTTAGGCTTGTTGCTCAATTCGTCTTTTAATCCATACTCTTTGCATAAGAAAGAATAGTAGTCCTTAATGCCTTGAAGATTCCAAGACATAGAAAAACCGCTTTCACTGATTGAAGTAGCACGAAGCAATAGAGAGGGGATAAACCGGGCGATAGACACGTGTACACGAGTATTGTTATCGGGGGTTATCTCATCCTCTCCGCTTATCTTGGCGTTCAGACACATATCCAAAAGGTCAGCTTCCGACAAGTTAATGCCGAAAGTTTGGAACTTCTGTTGTATGTAGTCTTTTACTGTCATACCTCAATACCTAAAGCCTTTTTCAAAGCCAAAGTCTTTTCTTCGTCCAAAGCAGTAACATTCGCAAGAAGAGTTTCCTCTTTCATGTTCATAGCACCTTTCTCACCGATAGACTTCAACGCTTCAACCAGTTCTTTCTTGTCGAACTCCTTTTCAAAGAGGGATATTTTCACCTCATTCTTTTCTTCGGGAACTACGATACGTTCAGCCAACTTGCGACTTACCAAGTCTTCAATACGGGCTTCATCCTCAATTTCGAGGACTTCACCCGGATTGTATAACTGCCCAGTAAACTTGTCTCGGAAAACACTAATTACTTTCACCTTCATAAGCACCTCCTTATCCCTCCGGGACTTCGTTCATAGTTGACAAATCGAAGTTCACAATCTTATTCGGAGCGATAAACTCAGGAATCCACTCAGCAGTGTATTCCATGTATCTACCTTCTTCGTCACGATAGTTGCACACAGACATTTGGCCTTCCGCCTGAGTGTAATTACGTCCCGGAACTGGATCGGTCATTACATACGGTCTATGGTGACGCATACGCATTACATTGTCGCTCTGCAACAGAGTAATACGGTCATCCGCGTAAACCTGTACGTTCTCGCCTGCCTGATTTTCTACGTAGTCCTCCTTGATTTCGATTGCAGGGAGGCCGATACCTGTAAACACGCTGGAAGCCATTTGGTCTGTTACCAACCCAGCATTAACCATGAACTCACGCTCACCAAGAATCATCTTGAATTTATCACCGAACTCAGAAGCACCTACAATGTTCTTCATAAATGTGCCACGAGACATAATCATCTTGGAGAACACACCGTATTTAGCTTTCAGCTTTTGAATCTCCTGCTGCAAATAAGAGATAAACGTATTCTTTGCTGAAGCATCAGGAGTCAAGAAATGGAACGGCAACTCAATATCAAGCAACTCAATATTCTCCTTGTTGTCTGCCAGGTGAACCTGAGCCTTGCCAGTCATCAATAGTTCGGGAACAACAATATCCATACGCTTGTGCGGAGCAAGCAGAATCTGGCGGTAGTCATCAACGATAAAGTCGATAATCTCCTGCAAGATTGTACGCTGGTCTGCGGTATTAGCAGCATTGAACTTGTCGATGATATCCTGCAATTGAGACAAACGCTCAATATCCATCTGGTAACGGTCACCCAAGTAAGCGATTTCAGTATAACCACTTCCAAGTGAACGTCTTTCACGGATAGGCTTCTGGTCATTCTTGCCAATAATAGAACCGGCAACAACGCCAGTAACCGTTCCCAAATAAGTCTTGAAAACACGAGTCTTGGTTTCCAAGAAATCGCCGTACTGCTTCCAGTAGATTGTGTCCAATCTCATTTGAAGCACACGGTCAATCACCGCTTTTACAATTTGCGGATCAGTAAATAAAGTTTGTATGGTCAAATTCATATCTAAACTTTTTAGGATTAATACTCGAACTGGAAACGAGAGGTCAATCCGACCTTATCCAGTTCATGGATCGGGAGAATCAGCTTACTTTCCTTTACTTCATAAGCCTGCATCAGAAGAGTTGGAAGAACAGCTCCGTCGCTTTCGACTTTCTTTTCATCATAGAGGACGAAATTAGCCGTATTCTTTTTTACTGTACCTCCTACTTCTGTTGCTTCAAACAGGATGGTATCTTCGGCGATATTCTCTCCAAAAGCTGCTTTGATGGTTAATACATCGTAGGCTTTATTGGACTTATCAATAGATGCTACTTCCGCACCTTTCTTTCCACTTCCAATGAACATTCCTGCATAAGCAAGAGAACCCTTAGCCACTTTGATAGTTAGGTTTGCATCTCCAGTGGTATAGGCTTCAACCACTTTTAAGTTGCGAACCGGGACAACCGTCCGTTTCTTCAAATCCGCTTGTACCGGAGTAAACACGGGTAAAAAAGTACCTACCACGAGGTTGGTAATATCCAACTTCCACGGTCCACTCTTTCTGGCACCCGTTTCTACACGGTAAAACTCTTCCGGCTTGTAATCCGGTTTTAAGTCATAATGTGTACCTGCTGCCATTTAATTTACTTTTTAGATTCAACAATTTCTTTCGTTCCCTCCGAAATCATACTGGCGATAGATTCATTCTCTTTCTCAATCTTCGTTTCCGCTGATTCGGGAGGGGTAACACCGCTAAAGCCGATATTAGCAAATTCCTGCTTTGCATCCTTGAAATAAGTATCTAAGTCTGCATCTTCGGGAATTGCATAACGCTTTGCGAATGTTTCGGGAATACCATACTCTTTAGCCTTAGCCAAAATCTGTTCCTGACGGGTAGCCTGCGCTTTCTCTGTCTCAAACTGAGTAAGTTTGTCAGAAAGAGGTTTCATGGCTGCACTCACTGCATTTGCGATGATGGTTGCCATGTCTGGCTGTTCCGTAGCAGTCTGTTGTTGCGTGGTGGTAGTAGTGGTAGTCTCGATTGGTTTACCGTCCTTCAAACCGTGTTTCTTCTCGTAGTTAGACACTGCGGAAGTAACGGCTGTATTAGCCCGGAAATCACCATAGGAATTTAACACGTCCGAAAAACTGATACCCTCAATAATGGAGTTTACCTTTGTTTCGTCCGTTACACCCTCTGCCTTTTTAGAGGCAATTCGGGCTAAAACAGCAGTATCTACCCCAGTGAATTTCTGTTGTAGCCCTGCCAAAATAAGTTCTTGAATATTCATACCGTATGAATTAAATTGTTATTTAAAATTCGTGGTATAAAAGTAGTCAGTAAGTAAGTGGAAGTGAAATAATTGAATAGTATAGAATTCACAAAGGAGTGATTGTGAAGAAATAAATAAAAAAGGCGTGAAACCGAGTGGAATCACGCCTAAAATGAAAGATTATAAATTAGACTGGTACAGCTATTAATTCACGCCCTATTGAACGTATTGTTTCTATAATATCTTCAAAACGTTTTTTAGACGGCTTCTTTGTTCCACTTACATATTGAGCAAACAAACTCTGAGAAATACCTAAACGCCGCGCTATGGCAGCAGCATTCAATTCAGGATGAGCTATAAATAAATCATACAGAGGATTAGATTTTCTTTCCCGAAAGAATCCCTCAAAACTCAAATCTTCATCAAGCTCTCTCCAATGTATTCCGTCATGGCTCGTTGTGAAATTTGCGCGCTGCATAGGAGTAGCCCATTTCAGCCTTTGGAAATCTGAGAACTTCTCACATGCCTCCTTCCCGTCAGTGGTACGTATCCATACCTCCGTATCGGTCAACCATACCTTTTCAACTATGATATTTTCCATAACCACTTATTTTGATTTATTAAAAAATTTATTCCAATGCTCTGCTATTACTTCTTGATTTTCTTCTATAACTGATTCTACAAGTTTCAGTTCAGATGACTTCAAGCCATTATTTTTGATTAATGTAACTGGAAATAAAGTAAATTTAGCACTTACATCCCCTTTAATTACATGAACGTGTATAGGCTCATGGTCATTAGCGTAAAACATAAAACGAAAACCAAATAAAATAAATATCGTTGGCATACCTTTCTCTATTGATTACCCTACAAATATAGGTAATTATTTAATTACCTACAAATATTCAGGCAAAAAATTAGCGGTAACTTCAAAGAATCACCGCTAACTATTCTATTTTTCTTATGATAAAATTATAACCCCCGCAATTTTTCTGACTACGAAGCCGCCAGATGTTCTTTTTCTCCGATTTTAGTATTCTTTCCCGCTTGTTCTTCCTTGATTTCAGCAAGTTCTTCCTCGATTCTATCCGCGTTCCCGGCAAACATGATACCCTCGCGTGTTGACCAAATACCACCATTGACTGCGGAAACGGCAGTAGAAACCTTATCATCTACCGAATCAATCATATATGGAACAAGGTCTGTTTCTATATCAATAGTCTTGGCAGCTTTACCAAATTCTGACGGGTTGATTGCCCCCAGTGCGGAAACAATGAAATTCACACGCCTTTGCATAAACTCCCCTATTACCTCTGCATGATTTTCGACTGCCATGTGCGCGCCCATGAACATAAAGCGGAAAGCGGTACCGGATGCTTTACCTACTCCCTTCAATGTTTCAAAGGATATACGCGGAGTATTAGCCATATCATAAGCCATATTGGTAAGAGTTTCAGCTTCGAACTTCACCGTATCAGGCACTTGGTTCCATGTAAGATATTGAGCGTCTGCGCCCTGCCCAGTAAGTTTTACCATTCTATCCTTAACCTTACCCATGAAGCCTTCCACATCGCCAATCAGTTTCAGTAACGGGAAGAAATGGTAGTCGATACAATCAGCATAGTTTGAAAGAAGTTTCTCCAACCGTACGCGGAAGGGCTTAATCTTCTTGCAATATGCTTCAGGACGATAGGCGTAATCAATGGGGAGCTTTGGAAATCCATGAGCGAAAGAAGTTCTTTCCTCGTAACCCTTAGACAAATCCCACTGATAAATCATCTTATCTGTGATAGTCATAAAACAGGTGATTTCCGAATCATCCATGAGTTTCTTCTTATACTCACGGGAGAAAGCGACCATATCACCTTCATCATTGAAGAACGGATATAGCTTATCACCCCTGAATGGCGACCAAAGAACACTTTTCAGCTTCTTGGTAGGTTTTACTTTCCCTCCGAAGGTAGTCTTTACTTTCTTCCAGAACTTATCCCAAAACGAATCAGCATCAGTCACGTACCAATACTCAGCTACTTCCTGTTCGGAAAGCCAAGAGCGTACAATCTTCTTGTTCTGGTACTTGATTTTGTTGGACTTATATACTGCCTTGACTGCATCCAACAGTTTCTTTTCATCATCATCTGCCGGGGTACAATCCATTGAAGGCTCTGTACCAACCGTGAAGGCTGTTTGAATGTTCACTATATCTTGTTCCAATGGAATGGAGATACGGTTTACCGACTCCGTCTTGTACTTCGCTTCGATTTCATAGGTCTTACCCGTCTTTTCATCGAAGTGCTTTTCTGCTTCTTTTTCAAGTACCTTTCTATCTGGGTACTTCTCTTTATCGACCATGATTTCATGGCGTTCAGGATTCCAATCGTCCCAAAGTTTACAACGGTCAGGGAGTTCGGTCTTTCTACCTTTCTTCAGGTAGCTTATCTTCTGCCCAATATCGGGCAATGCTAATATTTCTTCTAAACTTTTGACTCTGCTATATTTTTAGTGTGTGAATATTCCTGTTAAATCTTTTGACTTCAAAATACGTCCGAGAATATGTCCCAAGATATAGTACCTGATTGGATCAATGCAATGATTCCAAGCGTCTACCGGTTCATTGATGTAATGCCCGTCTTTATCTTTATCCCAAACGTATTTGCGAAGCTCTTCAATAATATGATACGAACGTTCTGTAACAAACAATTCCATTTCATGTATTTTATCTATGCCTGCTTTAATTGAGCCGGAGAACTTATCTACCGGGTAGATGTTCACCCCTCGGTTTTTAATCTCTTGTATCAAACGAGGATCTGCACTATCTCCATATACTTTCAACCCCCACGGCTTTAGTTTCTCAGCGATAGCGTTGGTTAGCATTCCGGTTTCATAAAATAGTTCATCCACATAAAGCCGGTTATCTACAATTCCACACCGAATACCGGTTGACGGATCATTCGTATATCCCCAGTCAGAAGCAAGAGCCACTTTCTTAGCATAAGAAGGGAACTCCTTCACGATGCCCCACTTCTTGAACACTGCACCTTCTGCAACATCAGCCCAGCGACCGATAACCACATGAGCGTACTTTTCAGGATTCTCTTCTTTCATACGCTGCACTTCCTCTATAAACTGTGGAGAAAGATGGTCTAAGTTATCAAGATAAGTTGTATGTATATGACACACATTGGGGTGCGTTGATATTTGAACGGGAACGCCATCGTAATATACAATCTTGTGAGTATTCTCTATAAATCTCTTATAAACCCAGTGATTGGAATCGGCTGGATTCATAATTATAATAATAAAATTCTTAGCGTTCAACTCACGAATGGAAAGAGCTATTTTCTCAAAATCTTCTTCTGATACCCACTCTTCTGCTTCATCAACCACAAAACCTGTTATTCCATGAATAGATTTTAATTTAGCCGTTTGATTACCGGAAGATGTTTTAATACCACGAAATAATACTTCGCTTTTAGTTTTTCGGTTAACAACCTTTCGGGAAGTAGTTCTAAAGTCTCTTGTGTGATGGTCAGCATCTATCTTTTCTTGAAATTCAGGGATAACAGAAATTTCAGCAGAAGACATCGTATAACGAGTATATAAAATTTTGTGCCCTTTCTTGTATGTAAAACGTTGTACGGCAGTGGAAGCATTAAAAGACTTTCCGCTACCTCGACCACCTGTCACAAGGAATATCATTATCTTCCCCAACAACAGATACAAGGGATTGTATATCTCCTGTGTTTTAATTACTGGCATCTGTTATCCATTTAGATTCATCAATATCAACTTCGTTATTCTCATCGTCCTCTTGTTTCCGCTCCACATTTTTCCAGTCAGCGTCATAATGATACAAAAGAACCGACTGAGCTTGTAGGCTTGGAGCAAGTTCGCTTATCGTTTCTTGAACGATAGATTTATCAGTGAGCGTTACCCACCCCGTTCCACCGCAATCAGGACATTTCTCATCTTCCCCTATGCAATGGCATCTCTCTTGAACGAATCTACGGGTTTCACTCTTCACCTTTATTCCCCCCATAGCCATCGCAAGATATTTTGCCCTAACAGCCGCCGTAATGGTTACACGCCCACGCGCTAACACTTCATTTAATTCGGGATATTCACTCTTTTTCTCACAGAATGTTTGAGGAGATAATCCTAATGAATATGCTATTTCTTTATCCGTGAATCCCTTTTGGGCACATTTTTCCACAACAGAAAGAAAGTCCTCGCTCGTGTAATCAAACTTAGGCTTTCTTCCTCCTTCACCTTTTTTGTTTTGAGATTCACTATTTGGCATAATCTTATCCGTTAGCTAAACCTTTACTTGCAGAAGCACGTTCCATTCTACTTCTGGTATTCATAAAAGCATTGCGTACTCTTAGCTCATTGCGAAGGGCATTTCTACCGAGCATATAATTACTATTTCTCAATCTATTGTATTGATTTTCAAGTTGCTGTACAGTTTTTCTTCTTTTGACTCAATACCTCACTTTCTTTTTTATCCAATAATTAAACCATTTGATTTCCAATTAACACCTCTCTTTTCTAAAACTCTCCTTGCGGCCTTTACCGCTTCATTATCAGAGTTCCCTCTTGTCGTTTTAATGAGTTGCTCAATTCTACTTGGTTGCCTGATTTCTCCAGAAGATAACTTCCTGTTATATTCAGCACGTAAAGATGTCCGTTTATTAGCATATTCGACATCTTTTGTGTTTTGCCTTTGAAGAATAGCCTTACCGGTACGATTACGATAATTCCCTTTAGCTAAAGCGACATCACCAAAACCAGAACGACCATATCCTTTGGAAGACAAATATTCTTCTTCAGTCATTACTAATACTTTTTTCTTTCTAACTCGGCAATTAATTTAAGATTAATCAATCCTTTCCACCTGTTCATCGAACACCTCACCCTTTATGAATTTCATATCAGCATCATATCCAAACCTTTCACAGAAAGCAGCTTTCGCCTCATAGGTGTCAAAAGATAACATAACATAGGCATCCATATCCTCGGCTGTCTTCTGTGCGTTCTCCTTTGCCCGTTGCTTGACTTCTTTCATGTGAGCAACCTTTTCGGCACGCTCTAACTGTTTAGCGGCTTTATCGGCTTCTTTCTGTTCGGTAACAGGTGACATCATATCAGATAAAGCATCAGCAATGGAGCTTTCCTCTTCGGTCTGCAACAGGTAATCAACGCCAATCATATTTAGGTCGGCATCGGTCAGCCCTGCGTCTTTCCAATCAATATCGGGAACGATACGAGCAAGGGCATTGAAGTCCCATTGACCGCCAACATTCGGGTTGTTTAGAACAATATTCAGTTGCTTTTCTGTCTTCAAATCAATATCCACGACTTCCACCTTCAACCGATAATCGTTTTCTTTGGTGGAAGGGTTGTACTTATTCAATTCATCAAGAATATCCACCTTTTGATGACCACCTACTATGGTATTGTTTGTACGGGAGTTAATGACAATTCCGCCAACAATCCCATACTTTTTGATGGAATGTTTTAATTGGTTACGTCCATCTTTATTGATGGTGCGGGGATTATAGTCAGAAAACCTAATCTCCGAACGCCAGACTTCACGAGTTACACTATTGAAAAACTTATTTAGTTCCATTATCATATTCAAATAAAATTCTTTCGCTCATGGGAAATACCTTATAAATCTTCTGTAAGTCCTGTGGATAGTTGGCACGAATCCATAGCATACAATCGAGATTAAAACCAACGCCAGAGCTTGCCTTCAACGAGTATCGCACCGGTTCGGGTAGGCAGTGCATCTTCATGTAGGCAAGAATATCCTTTTGCGTCCAGTCTGCAAGCGGATAACACAAACCTTTATTCTCATACCCATTTTCCTCATAACCTTTCAGCATCAAACGCCTATTCATACCGTCCGCTTTCTTCATGCCGAGAAAGGTGTAATAAATACCATACTTCAACTGCATAGCCTTCACAACATCAGCCAACTTCAAGAGCTTTACATCCGGATTAGGCACACAATACATACCACCACGAAGAATGTATGTCAAGTTCCAATGAGGTACTTGTACAAACTCAATTTTCGGGTATTTTGCTTTAGTCCAGTTTATCCAACGGTTAATATGCTCCAATCCTTCAACGAAGTACATGAACACACAGATAATCCGGTCAAACTTTGGATAGATTAAATCAAGCAGAACCAACGAATCTTTACCCAACGAACAAAACAATATAGCCTCACCCGATTTTTCTCGAATGAGGTCTATATTACTGTATGTTCGCTCTATCAAGGTCATAGTTAGCCACCGCTTAAACTTAAACCTCTACGAATTTCACCGTATTTCTGTCTACGGTTCATGAATTGACCGGTACCACCTGTAAAACTTCTACGCCCAACTACACCCTTATTGGCTGTAGCTCTTGTGCCTACTTTAATTCTGACTCAGCTTCTAATTTTTAAATTAAACAAATTAACCTATATGTTTCTCTAACACCTTACCCAAAGTATAATCAATTTGAGCAGCAAGATACTCTTCACCGTTATGCGTATAGACTATATCTTTACCCCCTTCGTCGGTAAGGATCGTCACTTCTGCATCTTTGACTTCTACAATCATATACGGGCGTTTGCCTTTGTATTCACCTGTAAGTAACTTAATAGCATCATACTTGATAGGTTTAATATCAACCTCACCTTCTTCGGGCAATTCTTCATCAGCCTTGTATTCTTTACCACCACAAAAGTAAGTAATATACTTTTTGGCGTTTGTAGGTCTAATTTCACGGTATTCGTGCGTTTTCTTACCGGATAAAATCTCATCAAAAAACTTTTGCTTAATACTAAGCGTCAAAATTTCCATAATCGTGTGTATTTTTAAAATTAATAATCATTGTTGCGGGGGGCTGAATCGAACAACCGACCTTCACCAAGTCAAAGTGAAAAGCTACCACTGCTACACCCCGCGATAGTACCCCAAAGGTACTACCACAACCAAAGATAACGAAATATCTTCAATTCTCATTCTTCACAATAGTGTTATTGTGAAAGACTTTTCAGCCAAGCGTCTCTTTTCTCTCTGCACGCCTCTAAAGTAGGCGCACAGCAAGCGAACAGATCACCACTTTCAATACGATAGTCGTACTGGTACATTCTCACTCTCTTACCTCTTAACTTGGTAGTGTAGGTACAATAGTTCTCTTTACCGGGTTGGCATACGCTGCAACCGTTTTTGTTTATTGAGTTCATAAGCCAATATGTTTTAGTAATATACTTGCCTTTTATTGTGATAGTTATTCTTACACTTGATACAGCAGAATTTCTGTTGATACACTTTCTTTACGAACTTCTTACCGCACATGGGACAACGGCATTCTGTACCAACTTTAGCCTTTTCATTACGTCTCTTCGGTGCTTCTTGGCTATTACTAAGCTCTTTAACTCTGCATCGTTTATATTGATAGCTGTAATTGATGCTATCGTAATCATCTCTGCTCTCTTCAATGTCTGCAAGGTGATATGCTTCTGTTTCGTCATTCATAATCACTATTATTTAGGTTCTACAATCGGCATATAATGAGTAACGCAAATTACATCACCGCAATCATCACGCCATTCGCCACATTTCTTGTCGTATAGCCCAAGCTGAATATATTTGTAATAGTCAGTACACCAGCATCCGGTTATCATAAGGTCATCGGATTCAGGCAACTGTTCTTTTACACTTATCCACGGATTCTTAGGATGAGCGTCTGCCCATTCAGCACCGGCGAAAAAACCAAGTCTTTTGCCATATTCTATATAACTACTATAGCTATATGGGTTCGCTGCATATATTTCTTCTTTTCTTTCCATAATCATTTATTTTTAAGTCAATTCTTCATCGCTAAGATTAAGCACACCTTTATCCGAAAACTCATACCCTATGTATGTAACCGAATTGCCGTTTATAATGTACCAATCCGTTAAATTATCATCATCGCTGTGTGCGAAAAGCAAATCATTTATCACACTGTTACCTCTCTTTAATCCTACGTAATAGTTGTGATTGTAGCAGCTTATTTCGGGTATATGCTTAAATGTACTTGTATCTATACCGTCATAGACACCATACCTTTTCTTGAAATTTTCATCCATAACCATTCATTTTACAAGTTCGTACATATCGGGGTGAAAATCAAAACAAACGCCACATTCTACTTGAATGCCTACACGATATTCACCCTCATCTACATCTTTTCTATCTTGAAATATAAGAGTACCGCCATCATGGTATTGCTGATGACACTGCACACTATCTTTAATTCTAACTTTAGTACCCTTGGGGTACTGGTATATCTCACCCTGTTTTAAAATTTTAGCCATAATCGTGTATATTGTGGTAGCTCGAAGGCTACCGGATTAGAAATAAACTTTTACTTTGCGATACAAATTGGTGATAGATTGCTTTGCGTACACATCACCATTGGAAAACTCAATTCTATTGCCGTTATCGTTGATAATCGGGTTCTCGGCTGTTTCCAATTTATAAACTTCTTCTTTTGTCATAATCTTCTATATTGTGCAGGGATTTCGCCCTGCCGGTTAAACTTCTTTTTACAAGTAAATTATCATTTAGCTCTCAATACAAACCTCACCTTCTTCACAGGGATAGTACCCAGGCAATAAGTATCACCGAATAAAGATCGTCCCATAAATCGATCTATACTTATATTGTTACGACATACAGTCTTCAACAACCCATCAGCATCCAAAATGGTATCACCTACTTGTATTGTGCTTATATGCACGTTTTCAACTTCGTATTGATATTGCCCGTTTCGCTCTTTCATAATCGTATATCTTTTAATTGTTATTACTTCGTTTCTGACGATGCAAAGATAAAGAGAACTTTATTAAAAGCAGCATTTTGATATAGTTTTCTTTATCAATTAAGAATATTTAATAAATAAAACTTTATCAATATTAGGTTATATGATAAAGTTCACATTACTTTGCGGAGTAATCAAAATAAAGTATAGTTTATGGACTTACGAATAAAAGAATTTATGAGTGAACGCAATGTTACTTCTGCGTGGCTCGCTGAACAAGTTGGTATCTCAAAGGTGGCTGTCAGCAACATTGTAACCGGAAAGTCTTCACCTTCTTTGGATAATCTTCTAAAGATTGCCAGCGTTCTCAATGTGCCTATCACTGAATTGATAGGAGAAGAAAAAGAGGAGCATACTATCACTTGCCCTCACTGTGGAAAGAAGATCAAAATAGAGAAAGGAGAATAAATATATGGCACAACATTTTATTCCAATAATAGGAGAAACCTATTACTATCTGAATCTTACAGAGAAAAATGCGATAATTAGTATTCATCCAATGCCAATTGTATATGATGGGAACGAAAACACGCTTTCCGATTATAATCTTTTTCGAAATATAGATAATGCTTTAAAAGCAGCTAGCGAAATAAAATCAGTATTAATAAATAAGCCGGAGCGCTAAACTCCGGCATCACTTGATTAGCCCTTTAACTTTCAACCGATTCACGATTTCAGTGTAAATATAATCTATATCCTGTCTATGGGATTTATATTGCTGATAGAAAAACGTCACATCTTCGCAATTGTGAGAAATTAAAGAACCTGTACATCCTGTAACTTCCGCTATTTTATCCCTTAACCCGACCTTCATCTTACCACCTGCCAACGCACTGGGAGAATATAGGAAAAGGATTATAAAGATGAACTTCTTTCTCTGTGTTGGACTATCCACACATGGAGGTAACAATAATCCGGATAGCATTTCTTTGAACCAAGAGTATATCTCTTCAATAAGTGAATAGTCATGTAATAGAGGTTCCGATAATTCTTGCTCTCTCTCTGAAAGTCTTGATTTCTGTTCGCGAATAGATTTAAGCTCTACAACTGCTGAAAATTCTTTTTGCATAACACGATTATTTTAAAAGTAAATAGTATATTTGCATCATAATCGTGTAGGGGGAATTAGGTGGTCGTGCGCTTGGTTCCCTTTCTTATTTTACCGACTTATCTCTTTCTTGGATAGCCTTGTTTCTCTCATCAACCTCCCTACCCCACATAGTTGCAAAATAAAGAGCATTAGCATATAAAAAGAGCTCCTCACTTGACGAAAGGAACTCTACTTTTAGCGCAGACGTTATAGAGACTGCTAACAAATTATCATCTACAGACGACATCTTACTTTATATTTAATTTCGCAAATTTCCTAAACTCTTTATCAAATTGCTCAAAATCAATGATGAAATTCTCTTTCTCTTCCGGTCTTTTTATCATTGATTTAAAATCGGCATGATATATATCGAATGATTTATTAAGCGACCGATGGTGATGCTTAAATATTCCTACAGACAGATTTCTCTTTGATAGTATATCGTTCAGCTCCTCTGTGATATTCATCGCTTCTGTAAACAACAGATATGCCGCTGACATTAGCATATTTACTCTTTTGGCATCTTCTGAATTATTGAATGCCTCTAAATCTTTATTTTTAATCATAGTTTTATTGGATTTTACTTTCTAAAAAACATATCTCCTGAAATATTCCTAGCCGTATCATCACCGGTCAACCTGATGTATCTAAAAAAATTCTG